>ERZ1034880.1-NODE-1-length-263402-cov-45.644146_pt1 | contig 263402 bp, 272 predicted proteins | sample MGYA00520630_ERZ1034880 | MGnify/ENA primary metagenome ERZ1034880 (study PRJEB33766, sample SAMN09781725) | gut metagenome | biome: gut microbiome | host: Homo sapiens | place: Madagascar | study: EMG produced TPA metagenomics assembly of the PRJNA485056 data set...
TAAAATAAGTGAGTATAGATTTCTTCTTCTACGTAAAAATAATCTATAGAAATAAAAAGGTGAAATCAATCTATGAAGAAAAAATATGAAGGAGTAGTAATAGCAGATATTCATTTTGGATCTACTAATATTACTCATCTAAAAAGAGAACTAGAAGAAATTTTTCTTCAATATATAGAATCAATGGATCAATTAAACTTCATTATCTTTGATGGAGATTATTTTGATAAAAGACTTTCATTAAATGATGATTCAGTTTCTTATGCAATTGAGTTTATGAATCAGGTGATAGAAATTGCAAAGAGACATCACAATCCAGATTATGGAGAATTTTGTCCAATTCGAATTATCTATGGTACAGAATCTCATGAATCGAATCAATATGGAATTTTTGATGTCTATAAAGACAGAAAAGATATTGACTTCAGAATCATAAAAACAGTTTCTGATGAAGAACTTCTACCGCAGATGCATGTATTATATCTTCCAGAAGAATATATGATATCAAAAGAAGATTTCTATAAAGATCACCTCTATTCTGAAAATTCTTATGACTATATTTTTGGTCATGGAGTTATCAATGATATCATGGTATCTATTAAACCTTCTAATGAGAGTAGTAGTAGAAAGAAAGTTCCAGTATTTTCATCCGAAGAATTGATGGATGCTTGTAATGGAGAAGTCTATTTTGGTCACTACCATATTCATTCCACAATTCGTGATACCGTTCATTATGTAGGGAGCTACAGTAGGTGGCAGTTTGGTGAAGAGGAGCAAAAAGGCTTTTATCATCTCACGTTTACTCCTAGTAAGTCTAGGTATGAAAACGAATTTATTGTGAATGAACTTGCTCCAAAATTTAATACCATCCAGTTTTCTAAAGGAAGCGATATTTATACTTCTCAAGAAGAACTGATAGATACTCTTGGTAGAATGGATTCTATTAGTCAAGATCTTGGTGTTGAGCATACTCGATACGTCTTCAATATTCCAGAAGATTATCAAGAAGATGCTGTCTTTACAAAGATCATTGGTGAGCGATATAAAAATAATCCATCTGTTAAAATTGCGGTAAATAATCTGAAAGCTTCCTCTCAGTATAAAGCAGATAAAGAAGTTTTGACTGCAATGAAAAATAAGTATGGATTTATCTTTGATGATAATCTATCTACAGAAGATAAGGTAAGTTATTTCATCAAAGATGAGTATGGGAAAGAAATTGCTCCGGAAGATGTGAAGCATTATCTTACTTCCCAATAAATTACTACGGTAACAGTTTCATAGGGTTGAGGGTTTCCATTACTTCAATCTATCTATGTCCTACCATCAGCAAATAACCCCAGTGTAGTTTCCATCATACTACACTGGGGTTATTTCTGTTTTGACTATATACTAATCTTAATAGAAAGGAGAAATCGTAATTCATGAAAAATATTTCAGTATTTGATGATTCATCTACTCAAATTTCAGATGATGAATTGAATGAATATTCTGTAGGTGCAATGCTTCCTACGATTGATTTGAGTGGCAGTTGTGGAAAGCATGAATATGACAAAGTGACTGTGGATGATCTAATTCGAAGAACGAATGAACTTGCTAACCAGAGTTTGAATTTTACTCTGGAAGCAAAGTTGGATCGTAGTAAAGTTGCTTTGTCTGACTATGGAATTCCTGAATTAAAGAAGTATCCCATGCCTGATAAAAAGCATGTACTTCTTGCAATTCAGATGTTTAACCGTGTTGATAAACAGCACGAAAAACAACTAGCTAAGGCAATCTTCGAGAAAATGAACGAGTACTCTATTACTATAGACGTAATTGGAGAAAAGAATCGTTTGAAGAAATATATCAAAGGAGATGAGTTAAAAATGGAAAGTACGAATCTTGTGGATTCCATGTTTAAAGGTTTCTTTGAAGCTGATGAGAATCAGGATGATTCTAATGAGAAGACCCCGGATCCGATCAAGCATATCGTTGTTGCACTTGAGGGTAAGGGCTATCGTGTGAAGTATTCTTCTCCCGGTTATATGGATTCTCATTTCAAGAGAGATCGAAATAAGGATGGCGTCATCAACGGTAAGACAGCATCGTCTGCACGTGTCGTTTTCTCAAAGGATTATCGCTTTAATACGACTCCGAAGTATTGGGAGTGGAAGGTTCTCGATAATGGCTTCAAGGCTCTGTATGTGAAGCCTATGAGTGAGAACGATGATCCTAACCAGATGAGCAAGTGGAAGCAGAAGTATATGGATTCTCTTGAGATGTGGGTAAAGAATCTTCCCATGGCTGGTACAGCTGATAAGGAAGACCACAAAGAGGATAAGCATTTCTCTGCATCGTAATTTATCCGGATACCGAATACAATTTGTTAGCGAAGAATTCGTTTGTGGAAACTTTTATTATCCTTGGACTTATACATCGAATGTATAAGTTATCCATTTGAGACTGGTGTCGGTATCCCAGAGGTAGAATGGTTGATGATACGAGTCATATAGGCGAGCTTTGCGTCACTGATTTAAATGGCTATCGCCTTCTCTTGTACTCAATGGCGGTTATGGCTGAAGAAAGAAATTCAGTTCGCCAGGAGGCCGTTATCCTCTGAGAATTGAAGTACGTCATTTATTTCTAGACATGAAAATGACCATAGACAGAATCGAAAGAAACTGTCTATGGTCATTTTATTATACGATTACGTATTGCGACATATTCACTTTGCAAGTTTTCCAGCTATAGAAAAGCTTTGTAAAGGTTTTGTCGAAGTTATCTCCATTGATGACAATGTACTCATCCTGAATTCTCTTTGGAATGGAATTATGATCGGAAAGAATCCACTTCTTATCAGAGAAGTATTTATCGGCATACTCGATCAGAGCAACTGCTGTTTGATATTTTCCGCTTAGAATTTCTAGGAGAAGATTTCCATCAGTTGTATTTGAGAACTGACGAATGATCTGAGGGGTTTTGAGACACACCTGAAATCTAAGACGATTTTCGCAGAGTTTTAATTCTTTCTTCTTCACTGGAGTCAGTTTATTATCTTCAAGGAAATTATTATATTTCTTTGCGAGCTTTCTCAAATGGACGAGTCGAATTGATACGATGTCACCGTCCCATTGGTCATTCCAATTATATCCTTTTTCATTGGAAACTTGCTTGGAACTAGCTTCTATTGCGACTCTTCTGAAAAGCTCCAGATAAAATTCTGGGTGTCCATTGACATAGAAGTCTTGAGAGCAGATCACGTTTTTCAGAAGCCATTGATCTTTTGGTTTATCTTCTGAATCATCAGATGAATAGTATCCGATGTATTTCAAGAAGTCCATTAATTCCACGTAAGGAGCAGCTGAGTCTTCATACGTGGAATCGTTTATTCCATGCAAAATTGAATTTGCACCGAAAAGATTATAAGGATTGATATCGGTTAATTTGATAGTGAACCGTTCAAATCCGCCTTCATCAAGAGTATTTCCAAAACTCATGAAGAAGGATAGTTTTGACACGTAGTATGTCAAGAATCCATCTTCCTTCATGGTATGATGGACTTGCTTTATCTGATACTTATCTTCGCCATCAAACGTATCAATCTTATGAATTACCTGATTGAACCTATAAATGAAATTTGAATTTCGTGGATAGCAGATTAGATCAAATCCAGTTACTGCGGATCGAATCTTTTCTTCAATAGTTGGTCGTTTCATATGTACCTCCTTAATCTACCATTCATGCCCTTAACTACTTAATGGTTTGATAATGGATAAGTTTTTAGTTCTCGTTTTTAATGATATATTATACTTAAGACGTAAAGCAATCCCGAATGATTGATTGGAGGTATAATTATGGTTGATACGTCTAAGGTTGTCCTCGCAACTTCGTCTACTGCTGCAATCGCTGGTACCGTGTATGTGGGATCTACGATTGCTTTGGAGAACACTCCGAAGTTTCATCGGAAGCAGCGCAAGACTCTGAGGAAGATTCAGGCTGCGTCTGCTGCTACTATGGCAGTTTCGTCGATCGTTACGGTTACCGTGGCCAGCATCGACGCACAGCTCATGGATAATATGGAAATCCAGGATTAAGGAGGCATTGATATGGATGTCTAGTCAAAAGAAGCAAGCAAAAGAATTCTTCGGGAAGAACTATGATGACTTCACACTCAAGGACGTATACGATTTTTCAATCGGTCGTCTTGAGTATGAAGAAGATCATCCTGAAGAGAAGTCTAAGAAATGCAAGGGAAAGAAGCGTAATAAAAAATCAGCTTCATAACTTGTAAGTAAAACTGGAATAGCAGTAAGCTGTTCAAATACAAAAAGTAAGGAGATATAATATGTCTAAGGAAATTCTGTCCGTGGCCGAAGTGCTGAATAACATTAAGCCTAATCCTGAAGTGAAGGAGAACGGCAAGCGCAATCTGGCTCGTTTCAGCCAGAAGTCTTTCAACGATCTCATGCGCGCCATGTTGAACGACACTGACTTCACCACCAAGGTCGCTCTGACCTCCAAGGGTGAGCTCAAGAGCGTCGAGGAGATCAAGGTGACCGAGGGCTTCCGCAAGTTCCTGCAGAAGGTTCTGGAGAAGGCCGGCATCGACAAGAACGAGAGCGCCATTGTCCTGACCAAGGACTTCACCTTCGACAACGTCGATGGTCTGTACGAGTTCTTCGCAACTGCCATGTATGAGTACATGTGCGAGGGCGCACATCGCTTTGATCTGCTGCCGAAGGAGGACTTCAAGGCATCTATCGGCATGAAGTATGTCGATGCAAAGACGAAGAAGGGTACTTTGCTGAACCCCTCTACTGGCGAGACCCTGGGTACTTACCAGACCGACATGAAGCCCCATTGGGAGGCTACCGTGAAGTCTGGCTGCCCCAACTGGATGAAGACTCGCCTCAAGAACGTGACCAAGAAGTAATCTTGGTTGCGATATAACCAAGCAGCTTTTACGGCTGCCACGAATTACTCATGATCGAGTTTCGTGGCAGCCGTCTTTTTTGTATTTTTTTGGGGGGGGAAGACGAGAGAGTATGGAAGCTTAAACATACTCTCTCGTCAACCTGAAAGGTTTCCCAATGAAGATGCGCAACAGCAAATGGGATATTGAAGTTTATGAATGCTTCTGAGGTTTTTACTCTCCGACCAGCGCGACTTGGTATGGAAAAGAGCTACTGGCAACATATTCATTCATTACCGATGTGTTTTTCGGTAGATTGAAATTAAAATGATATATTATATAGATGAATGCAGTGTTAGGATGATGGGATATACAAATCTACTTCTACGAAGGAGAGATACTTATGCATATCTTTTCAAATGAAACACTCGCATTCATCTATATGAATTTGGAAGGAGGTAGAATTATAGACTTAGATGGGTCCATAACCGTTACCCCAGTTGAGGATCTTCACTGGACCCATGTAAAATCGAAACGTGAAGATTCCTCCTTATCTACTCCAAAATCCCACACAGAAGTAGATAAGTAACTAAGCAAAGACTAGAAGACCTGCAAAATCTTCTAGTCTTTCTTTTTTGTTTTTATCCGTATATTCTCTAAAAATAATGATATATTATATTTGTGAAAGAAAGCAAGGAATAATAAATACCTTGCTTAAAATACATTTGTATGATCCGCAATATAAAGGATCAAGAAAAGGAGCTTTATTATGTCTATCAATGCTAAGTCTGTCCGTTCCATCATTAAGTTTGCAGGTGCTTGCCTCATGGTCGATGCTGTCATCGAGATGGCAACCAGCTACGAAGCACGTAGTGCTTACGAATTTGCCAATCTCGTGGCAACTCGTAAGCGTGCACGTGCAAAGGGTCTGACCGTCGAGCCCATGACCAACGCAAAGCTGATGGAGCGCGCCCGCTGCAATGTGGGCGGCTACGAGTCTGCAAAGTATAACTTGCGTAAGCATGGTGAGCACACGGTGCTCATGACCACCACGACCTACGTGGAAGATCGTGAGCATCATTATATTGACACCATGCGTCAGGTCACCGTCCTCGAATCTATCGAGAGTGCTAAGGCATTCCTCGAGAGCGAGTGCGCTCGCAAGGACGACGGTCGCCTCGTTGGTGAGCACAGTCGAAATGGGGATGTGTTCATCTTCTTTGATGGCGAGAAGCCCAATGCATGGACTGACGCCATCAAATACGAGCTCAAGGTCATCTGATATCTTGAGCTTATAGTATTTATATTATGAAAGGAGGAATCACTATGATTCGCAAACTCGCAGGTCTCGCCCTGTTGATCTGGACCATGAACTACATGCTCAATAACTGAGTGTGTGGTTCATGGTTCAAAGAAGGACCTAACAACCAGTTAGGTATCCTTCTTTTTTGATATTATATGGATGACTTTATTCTAATTACTATGATCCTTAAGGAGGAATTACTATGACAAAGAAGACTATCTTACGTGAGCTCGGCCGTTTTGCACAGTCTATCGAGATGTGGTACCGAAATGAAGATGGTACACTCACAATGACAAATCATGCAATCCGGCCTATCAGCGGAAAGCACGCTGGACGTATCCTGAATAATCAGGCGTTTCGTGATATCATTGCTACTACAACGGGCATTATGATTATGGCAGATGACCGTGATGTTGGAGCTGATATTACGAAGCTTAAGTATCGGAAGTATAAGCGTGATAAGAAATACGTCGTTGCTGTCGTGAATAACCATTTTTATCCGGAAGAAGGAAAAAGCATGATTCGATATGCAACGATTGAAGAAGTTGGCCACAATCCAAACCTCTCCATGCAGAAGTAAACAAGAAGACTACATTGCTAATTTATAGCGTGTAGTCTTCTTTTTTGTCCAGTCATTGGCAAATCCTCTTAAAAACAGACTTGTAACGGTTAATCATTGTATTAATGAGTATTGCGATCTACTCAACTCTCAAAATAGAAAGGAGTGGATGAGCCACTATGGCTAAGAAAAATACCGATATCACGGTAACCAAGACGAAGTTAAATTCTCCTTGGTTACGAAATGCTCTTAATAGTCTCGGTTTGGCTGGCACCGAAGTTATCAAAGACATCATGCCGTCAACCGCTTCTACTATTAAGTCGGTATCACAATCTTCATCGGAAGTTGCGAAGACAATTCAGAATTCGAAATTAACCTCCGGAAAAGTTATTGCCGCGATTAAAGGAACACCAGCAGTTAAATTTGCACAGCAAGCAATTGATAACTCACTGCAGGACTTAAAATCTGGTAATCTCTATAATAAAGAGCGTGAAGAAAAAGCGCTCATGGGTGGTTATGGTGACGAGAAAGATCAATTCTCACAAGATGATATTGACAAACTCTTTGATTCTACTGGAGACGTTTCTTTCTCAGATATTGATGACGACACAAATGTCCAAATCAATAATAATGTAGTTAATCAAACGCAGTCTAATGGAAGCAATGATGCGACCGTTCGATTAATTCAAAAGCAATCGGAGTATCAACTTACTGCTGCGAAAGCGCAAGTTGATGCAATGGTTTCGCTTACGTCTATTTCTCTGGCAAAAAATGCTGAGATCGGTCAGGAAGTAATTGGTCAATTGACGTCAATTAATTCCAATATCTCTGCATTGCTGAATTATCAGACAGAGAATATGACGAAGTTCATAGATGCTTCTATCGCATACTATGAGCAAATGACTCCTAAGCAAGAGGATCCGTACAAGGGTGGGAAAGACGAGATCACTTCGAAGGACCTTGTCACCACGGAAGGCGGATTTGATCTGAATAATTACCTCAAGTACGTTACTCAGAATATCAAAAAGATTGACCAATCTGCAACCGCACTCGGTAACGTGGTTGGCATGGCGAATACTCTTCTTGAGAACCGAGATGCTCTTACAGCAAACCCTGTAGGCGCTGCTCTTAAGATGGGTATTGATGCAATGATTCCGAAGATTACCAAATCTGCTATGAAGCAGTTTGATAATACTTTGAAAGCATTCATTCCTTCTGTCCTTGAGCGTATTGGTGCTTGGGGCGAAGACGATGCAACTCTCATTGGCGAAGGTAAGCGTACAATTGGTGCTATCTTTGGTACACGGACAAAGCGTACTAAAGATTTTGACCTCAAGAGAGTTGACGCTACCCCGGTTCCGTATAACGGAATGGCCAACCATGCCATTACTGAAATTATTCCGAAATATCTTCGTGAGTCTACTGGATACTTACAGCAGATCGCAATGGCTGTTACCGGTAAGAACGCGAGCGATTTCGATAAGAATATCCAGGCATATGATTGGGAGGAAGGAAAATATAAGACCGTAAAGCAGATGCGTGATGAGATCACAGATAATCTCACGTATGATACGGTCAATGAATTCAATAAGAGTGATTTTGGTAAGAAAGCAAAAATTTATGCTGCAAACCTTGGGTCTATTGATCCAAATCTCCAAGAATCATTCTTAAAGAGTCTTCCTGAGCTGTTTCTTAAGATGGAGCAGATCAATGGTCCGCTTCGTCTTGAAGATGCTCTGAATCGAGAGACTCTTATCAATAGTCTTGAGACTGCTGATGAGAAGGTAAAAAATGCTTATCTTGGCATGTTCCAGAATATGGTGAAGACCAATGATGGAGCATTAATTTCTGCAAACTACGCAAAGCAGAGAGCGTCTGCAAATAGAATCAAATCTGTCACTGGTTACAACGAAGCTGGCGAGCACAATAACGTCGGTAAGATTCTTGATGGCCGTAATATTGATCAGATGATCAATGACCGTGCTGTTGAGACGATCAAGCAGGGCGGAGAGATTCGTCCTGTCAATCCGAGTCCGGCTGCTTCTCTCCCTTCGCTTGTCACTGACATTCGGGATATTCTTCGTCGTGGTATTTTCGTCCAGATTCGTCGTAAGCTGGACGGCGTAGATATTGATGACGATATCAGGATCCCGTATAATGACGAGACAAAGGGTATCGACGGAACGATGTACCATAGAGACCAGAAAACTGGTGTGTATGTACCAAATCATCCGTTGATGGAAGGCTTTAAACAAAATGCCCATGGTCTGCTCGTTTCTGCACAGCAAGCAGCGAGCCAGGCTCCTGTATTGAATCATTTTGTGAATCCTCCTGAACCAGAAGGCCCGCAGACAGCAGACGATTACGAAAAAATCTTTGCTTCTCAGCCGAATATCGTTCAGCCTGAACCTGAGAAAGGTCAGCTTGGCGGTATTACTGCAACTTTCTTCCAGAAGGCTAGTGGCGTCCTTGCTAGTATTATGAATGGAGATTCTGATGCTGCTTGGGACGCTATGATGAAAGGCCTTGGTGCTTCGTTCACTAAGGCCGGAGAATATATCTCCGAAAAGTTCATTGATCCTTTAAAAGAATCTCTATTTGGTACAAAGGATGAGAATGGCTATAAGCAGAATGGCATTCTTTCTGGTGTGAATAATCGAATCCGTGAATCATATTTTGGTCTGCGCCATATGATCACAGGTGAAGGTTATATCGCAGCGGATGGTACTGCTGTTCCGAAGGCCAATGACGAAGAGATGAAGAATACCGTTAAGGGTAAACTTACCGGTATGGTCAATCATATCAAAGAAGGTATTGAGGTTCGTCTCTTTGGTGAGAAAAAAGAGGGAGAGGAAGAATCTGGAAAAGAAGGCCTTATCCATAAGGCTACTGCTGGATTATCTTCTGTAGCAGATTCTTTACGTAAAGGATTAGTTGGTTGGAAGAATGCCCTTTTTGGTACGAATGATGACGAAGATGATGAGAAGACTCAGCAAGAAGTCATTGATTCTATCAAAGAGAAAGCTTCTGAGATGCTTCCTTCTGGTATGGCTGGCGCAGCTGTCGGCGCTGTTGGCGGCGTTGCCGCTGGTGGCTTGCTCGGTACTCTCGTTGGCGGTCCTATTGGCGGAGCTCTTCTTGGCTTTGCAGGTGGTATTCTTTCAAAGTCTGAGAAATTCCAAGACTGGCTGTTTGGTACAGAAGACCATGAAGGCTTTATCAGTGATAAAACTCAAGAATTCTTCCATGAGCATGGAAAGTTCTTAACAGGTGGCGCTGCAGTAGGTGCTATCACTGGTACAATTACCGGCGGTGGTATTCTTGGTACTCTCGTTGGCGGTCCTGTTGCTGGTGCACTCATGGGCCTCGCATCCGCTACTGTCTTGAAGAGTGAAATTTTCCAGAAGTTCCTTTTTGGTGATGCTGAAAATGGACAGCTTGGTATTGTCACTCTTGGCAAGAAGTGGATGCGCAACATCGTTGGTGATGCTGAATCCAATGGCGGTGTTTCTGGTGGTAAGCTTGCTGGTATGCTTGGTATTGGCCTTGGTACTGGTGGCTTGCTCGGCACTCTCGTTGGTGGCCCTGTTCTCGGTGCTTCTCTTGGTCTTGGTGCAGCTATTCTTGCTCAGAAGGATAACTTCCATGAATGGTTGTTCGGTAAAGTTGATGAAGAGACTGGCGTAAAACGCGAAGGTATTCTTGGCCAGTTCAAGAATGCTCTGAATGTCTCAGTATTCCAGCCTATCAAGAATGCTGCTGCAAACTTTATCGACGACGCGAAGAATTTCCTTCAGTTTGACGTATTCAATAAAATTACTTTGATCATGGAGCCGATTGGCGATGCTGTATCGTCCATGATTGGTAGTTTGACTTCGTTTGCTTGGGATACCGCAAAAGACGTTGGCCGATTCATTAAGGAAGATTTCCTTGGTGGAATGGTTGATGCTACGAAGAAGATTCTTCAGCCTGTGACTGCCGCAGCTACAGCAGCCGGAGCTGCTATCTGGGGAGCTACTAAAGCAATTATTTCTACACCGATCAATCTCGTTATGACAATGCTGTCGCCTATGGCTACTGCACTTCGTCATGGCGTCGGTCTCGCTATTAAGGCGATCACTACTCCGATTGGTCTCGCAGTTAAGACTACTTTTGGCGTATTCTCTAAGGCACTCGGCGTTGCTGCAAGTGCTATTGGCACTGCTGTTTCTCTCCCGTTTAAGGCAGTTCAGAAGACATTTGGATTCATTAATGATAAGATCATCGGTACTGTAGCTCATATCGGTCGTTTTGGCATCTCGGTTCTTCGTGATGTAAAAGACGCCGTCATGAATTCTTGGCCGATGCGTCTGATTCAGACTGCTTTCAAGAGTGCGAAAGATGCTCTTCGTTGGGTTCAGGGTGGTATGCGCCGTCTGGTAAGCCCTGTGATTGATCTTGCTAAGTCTTCTGTTACTTACGTTCGTGATCAGGTTACTGGTGCAATCACAAAGTCTGTTAAAAATATCCTTCACTTCATGAATCCTATGACTTGGATCAATGGTATCATTGATAAGGGTCGTAAGTTCTTTGGTCTTACACCTGAGAAGCGTGAAGAGGGTAGTGGTCTTGGAGCTTATTTCCGTAGAGTTTGGGATTCAACCAAGTACGGAATGGAGAAGAAAGACGTTAGCTCTAAGATGCTCTTTAATCCTGACGGCAGCATTAAGGACGCTGGTAAGGGTCTTCCTTGGGCGACAAGAGTTCGTTTAAATAAGGAAGAAAAAGAACGTCAGAAGAATATGGCTAAGGAGCGTCGGCAGAAACGTAAAGACCTCCTTAGCAACCAGAGACTGATTGCAAAGTACACGAAGAATCAGAGATCGGAAGATACTGAGGAAAATCGTGCATTCGCGCAAGCTGCTGCGCTTGAGCGTGGTGAGCATATCAGTTTCAAGGGTGCCGCCATTAAGACTGAATCTCAGATTAAAACTGAGAAGTTCCAGGATGCATCTTTGGATGTCCAGAAGGATACGAATGATGTTCTTCATAAGGCACTCGATTTTATTCTTGGCCGTAAGCCTAAGCTTACAAAAGACGAAGCAAAGGCAGATGCTTTTGAAGTTGGTAAGGCTCAAGGATATACTGATCGTAATACCGATCGCAACATCGAGCTTCTTCATAAGGATGAGAATGGAAACCATGATGCTGAAATTAGAATCGCTGAAGCTGCACGTGATCGTGCAACGAAGTCGTCTTCTAAGGATCGTCGAAAGAAGTTCTCTGACTACATGAAGGACTATGGGTTCTTTGGTGGCATTGAAGTTGCACTGTCCAATATCAGTGGTCTTCGTGCAGGTGCTAAAGAATCCAATAAAGATTATAAGCAGCGTCGTAAAGATCGTCGTAAGAATGGTACGATGCTTGATTCCGATCAGACTCGTAAAGAGATGAAGATGCAGCGCGATATCAACTATGAGGCGTATCTTGATCGCGTCAAAGCAAATCGCGAAGCAAAGGAAGCAGCACGTAATGCTCTTGAGGAACGTCGTCGTAGACGCAAAGAGGAACGTGAAGCAAAGAAAAAACGTCCTCACTACGCTGAAGGTACTGATAATGCTAAGCCGGGTCCCGCCGATCTCGGTGAGGAAGGCGAGGAGATGGTTTTCACCGATAAGGGTGCAACTGTCGTTGGTACCAACGGCCCCGAGGTTCGTGATATGGCTGGTGGCGAGAAGGTCATTCCAAATGATGCTTCTAATCGTACTGGCCTCGTGGGTATCTTTGCTGATATCCGTGATCTGCTCGGTGGTATCTTTGATACCGTTAAGGGCGGATTTAGTGATATGGAAACTGCTCGTGAAGATGCTGATACCAATATCACGAAAACGTACACTTCCACGGATGCATCCGTGAAGGCTCCTACCAATATTTCTGCACCGAATATTGGAAATTCAAATTCTCCGTTTGCTGGTGCAAATACAGCGATCACTTCTGCATTGAAAGCCAATGCCACAGTTGATACTGGTAAGACAGTTGCTAGTGAGGAAACCACTGATGGTGAGATTTCTTACGGTGATGCAACTATCAATCCGGATCAATCTGCTCCTAAGGGTAAGACAGCAGATGAACAGCGTGCTCAGCGTGCTGCTGTTGATGAAAAGGCTGAGCAGGAAGCAAAGGATAAGAAGAATACTGGCTTGATGGAGTCCATCAACGAAGGCATTCACTCCCATAATACTATCTGGAATTCGATCTTCTCGAAGAAGGGCATTATTACTGGTGCGTTCATTCTCCTTGCTCCTATGGTGATCAAGCTTCTTGGTAAGCTTATCAGTCTTTTTGCAACTCCTGGCAATGGATCTTCCGAGTCAACGAATCCTGCAGAACGTCTTGTTTCGGACTATATGTATGGAAAGGATAGACTCGGCGACGGTAGGACATCTGCAGATGTCATTTCTGATGAAGTTGATGGCCTGAAGAATACCGTTGGTAATCTTCTTACTGGTAATATTCCGGATGCTATCAAGAGTTTCCTCTATGATAAGGACGGTAATATTTACAACGAAACTGGAGCCCGTACTAAGCTTCTTGCACAAGGCACTATTGGCGGAGCAACTGCGATCTATGATGCTGGTAAGAAGGCTATTCCTAAGGTGATGGGTGGAATCGAAAACATCAAGAACCTTGGTACTGATATCTTCAAGGGCGGAAAGTTCATCGGCGGAAAGATTGTAGACGGTGGAAAGTTTGTTGGTGGAAAACTTGCAGCAGGCGGCGATTTCATCGGCAATGCTATTGGTAATACAAGAGCAGGTATGGCCGCCTCTGGTCTTAAGGATAAGGCAGGTAGAGCTGTATCTGGTCTTAAGAATAAGATCGGCAGTGGCATTAAGAATAAATACCTTGAAGTCACTTCCTCTGCAGTGAATGGTTTTAAGTACGGTGCTGGTAAGGCATTATCAAATGAAACCTTCTCCAATGAAATCCTCACAGGAATGATGGAGGATAACATCAATAACGGTGACCGTGTAGCGTCTGTTGCATCGAAGGTCGGTAAGTTTGCGAATACTACAGCTGATAAGATTATGGCTGCTAGTGAGAAGAGTGGCATCACAAAAGTCATCGACGTTGTGAAGAAATTCTTCTCCACTATCATGGAAAAAGCAAGTGCTCGATTCGGTAGCTCGATCAAACCTGGTAAGGTTACCAAACTTCTGTCTAGTGCAACTGGATGTATCCAGAAGCACTTTAAGAAGATTTCTGCTAAGATTGCAACTATTCTTGGTACAGCAGCTGGCCTTGCAGGTACGGTTGTTGGCTATGTAGCAAAAGAATCTACTTGGGTAGTACTTGGTGCAATCAACGGTGTCTCTGGTGCTAAGAGACTTTTCCGTACCTCCAGTCAACCTGATGCTACCATGATGATCATCTCTGGACTCTTTGGTGCATTCAGCGGTTCAACGTTTGGTAGTATCGTAGACTGTGTCAATGAGTTGATCGTTTCTGTTACTGGTGTTGATATGTACACTGAGCTGGCTACTCTGATTTATCAGATGGTGGCTGGCGACGATAAGTTTGCTGCTCTGGCTGCTGGTCAGACCGAACTTAAGGAAGCATATGATGCCAGTGTCAATTCAAACCTGGAGTCTCAGTATAATGAGATGATTAAAGCTGGCTTGCTTGATTCTAGCGTTACTTTGGAGCAATTCACTGAAGGCGCTAAGAACGGTGAGTATGGCGCAAATATCCAGTCGTTTGCTGATTATAATGATGAGAAGAATCAGACACTTGGTTCTCGTCTTCAGAAGGGTCTTAAGGGCTTTGGTGATAAGGCTCGTGAGAAACTCGTCGGTAAGAAGCAGAGAGTCTTCGTCGATAAGCAGTCCAATACTGAGTATCGTGAAAACAGTGATGGTACTTTCTCAGCATTTGATGCTACAACTGGTAAGCAGCTGGGAACAGCTAAGCTTGACGCTCGAGCATTTGAGGGGCAGACTGGTGAAAATGGCCGTTATGAGGATACTACTGAGCAGAAGAGTGGACTTCTTACAAAACCCATTGAAATGATTAAGGGTGGATTTAATTCTGCCAAGCAGTTCTTTGGTAACTTTGGTAAGAATCTGATGACCACTCTTGGTGATGCTGGTAGTGCACTTACAACAGGTTTCCGCACAATCAACCAGAACTTCAATGATCCGAATATTGATTTCATGTCTTATGCAAAGGCTAATGTCAATACTTCCGATCCGACCAATCCTCTCCATGGGCTTATCGGCGCTACTCTTGGTGTTGGTAAGGTTGCAGTGTTCGTTGGTCATTTGATCGGTAAGCTTGGATCTGTTGGCGGAGATTTCCTGCTTAAGAAGGTTCCTGAGTTTATCGGAGGAGCAGCAGGTAATATTGCTGAGATTCCCAAGCATCTTGCTGACTATAGCACCAATATGGTAAAGGGCGATCCTTCTGCAATTGGTAACGCTAATATCGACTTTGATGGCCCTCTTGCTGGAATTACTGGCGCAACATGCGGTGTTTTGAAAATTCCGTTCCTTATCGGATCTCTCCCCGCATTTGCTATTAAGGGCGTTAAGGGCAAGATTGATGAATTCATTGATAGTCATTCGGAACAGATTGACGCAATTAAGACTGGCGTTGGCGATTCTTGGGATGCTGCTGTGACTGGTGATTTCTCTAAATTCCTTTCTGCTAGTAAGGATAAAACTGAAGGTCTGTTATCTGGCGCAATCGTTAAGATTTTCAGATTCCCGATGTATCTTGTAACTGGTTATAATTGGGCCATGAATAAGATCGGCGGACTTGTCGACAAAGCTCTTACTGCAGTCGGACTTGGTGGAATTGACAAGGATATTGCAGCTTATACGTCAACTCTGAGTCAATATACCGATCCTAGTAAGTCTTGGTCTGGATTCGAGAAAGCTGAAATGCCTAATTCGAAAGACAATGGCCTCAAAAAGTTTATTGGCGGGGCTATTAAACTTGCTTCTTGGATTACGGTCGGTATTCCTCGAATTTTCAACAGCATCGGAGACACCATTAAGAATGCTATCAACTCCATCGGTACTTCTCTTATGGATTGGATCCGTGGTAAAAAGAAGACGGATGGCGGTTCTGGTAACGGAGTTGATTGGGATCAGATCAATAGTGACGTTAATGAGATTAATAAGACTGAAGGTGGCTCTGGCCGCCGTAAGACAGCCGGTGGTCGTGGAGTTGCTCCCGATACACTGAATGGTGGTACTTATTATTCTCAGGACGATTCTCGTTGGGCATCGAAGTCTTACTCTAAGGCGGACGGCTCGGATGCGTCTGCAACGATGTCTGATACCGGCTGTGGCCCGACGGCTATGGCAATGGTTCTTTCAGACGTTTCTGCAAATCACACAGATCCTGTGTCTCTTGCACGTCTTGCTCAACAGACTGGTGACCGTGACGAAACTGGTACGAATATGAATTTCGTTCAGAATGCAGCAAGCGCTTATGGCGTACGCTCTTCTATGGAACGGAATCCGTCTTCTTCTGAGATCGTCAGTAAGGTTCGCAATGCCAATGGCCCCGTCATGCTTCTTGGCCGTGATAACGGTAATGGAAACTCTCCTTATACCGACTCTGGCCATTATGTGGTTGCAAACGGTGTTGATTCGAATGGTAATATTATTATCAACGATCCTCGTGGTGTTGAGTATTCTGGACGAGTCTCCCCTGACGAGCTCAATAATAATACATCGGCAGTTTGGACGTTCGATGATGATAATTCTTATGGCGGCTCCGGCCATCGTAAGAGCTTCCGTAATATCATTCGTCGTGTTGTCGGCGGTCGTGGTAGAAGTAATCGTGATCGTTGGATGGATATCGTCATTGAGGTAAAGAAGCAGATCGCAAGATCTGGCGTTGGATATAGTTCAAATAGATATGTCAACATCACAATTGGCGGGCGTACTATTCGGACTCGTTCTGATTGCTCTGGTTTCGTTTCCGCATGTCTGAAGTTCTATGGTGTACTTCCTGATTCTACCCAGCTCTATTCTGGTGAGATGACTCATCAGAATGGACTTATGGCAAATACAGGATTTACCTATAAGACATTCTCTAACTGGAATCTCCAGCCTGGTGATATCGTTGCAAAGTCTGGTCATACTGAGATTTACGCTGGTAGACTGAATGGTAACATTTTCGTCTATAACGTCGGATCTCCGAATTCTGCAAACTCTGCATCTGCAACAGGTCGTGCTTATAAGACGTATTCTTGCGTTTGGACTCCTGGTAAGCCCGGTGCTAATTACACTCAGGCTCCCAAGGGAACGATTCAGTTTAATAACTCTGCGGACGCATCTGCTGATGGCGCTGATGCAAGAGATAGCTATTATGACAGCGATACTGAATCCAAGAGCACCTCGTTCTTCTCATTGATGTCGAACGCAATGTCCACAATTGGTAGCAAGCTATTCGAAGCCGCTGTTACTGGTAATATGGACGTTGATTGGGACGCTGTTGTTAATGAGATCAACGGTGACACAGACACTTCTTCAGCTTATGATGAAGATGTAGATGCTGTTAGTGGTGCTGATGCAGGTACTGCTTCTGGCAGTATTGAAGGCAATGCTCGTAGCATTTTCCGTAAACTCCGTGAAGCTGGTATGACAGATGCTGGTGCTGCCGGCGTTCTTGGATGCTGGCATAACGAATCTGGCTTACAGCCGAAGAATCTGGAAAATACATATAATAAGCAATATGGAATGACAGATGACCAGTATACAGCATATGCTGATCAGAATAGCAGATTCCCGGATAGTTCTAGCGATAAGGCTGGCTACGGCCTTGCTCAGTGGACTTATGCAAATCAGCCTGGTCAGACTTCTCGTAAAGAGAGACTTCTTCAGTTTGCAAAGCGGAAGAAGACTTCTATCGGTAATCTTTATACTCAGATCGCATTTGCGCTGGATGAGTTTAAGAACGGTAGTGCGGCATATCGCAATACATTCAATCGTCTTAAGAGTATCACATCTCCTGTCGATGCAGCAACTGCTGTTCTTGGCGGATACGAAATGCCTGGCTGGGGTGATAATAGAGCTAGGACATCTAAGTATTTTGCTCCGCGTGCTCAGTGGGCACAGAAATATTATGACACTTTCCACGGGAAAGACGTTATGAGTGAAGAGGGTGGTAATGGTCCTAAGAAGGCGAATTCTAAGAAGAAAAAACAGAGCGGTGCTGAGATGGTCGCTGACGGGATCGGCTCGCTCAGCGGACAACTTCTTGGAGCCTATCTCGAGTACGAGGTTGATCAGCATTCTGACGAATGGTTTGAGAAACTTACTGGACAAAAGCCGAAAGTTTCTCGTTCTGAGCGCAAGAGACAAGCTGAAGCTAAGAAGAAAGCTGAGGAAGAGAAGAAACGTAAGGAAGAGCTTGCTAAGCGTCCGCTTGGTCAGATGGTCTTGGAAGATGTAGTCCTGCCGGTTGCACTGAAAGCGGGTAAGGATTATATCAATGACAAGTTCAATGAGGCTAAGCAGGATTCTGGCGTTGATGCTATTAGCGGAGCCGATAGGAAGGGTGGAAGAGGTGCTACTGTCAAGGATATGCGTTTTGCTCCTGTAGCAAAATCCATTGATCGGACAAATGAGCATAACTCTACTGTGGATTCTTATCAGACTCGTAGCTATTATCATGCTCCTCAGTCTTCTAGCTATACTTCTAAGGAAAAGAATGGTGGCCGTGGTGTTGATAACACTCAGGTTCTTATTCTTATGGATAAGATGGTTGCTCTTCTTAGTACGATCTCTGGCAATACTGAAAACCTGGATGAGCTTTCTGACATCAAAGAAGGTATTTCGAAGATTAAAGCTTCGAATTATACTCCGATGACTGGCGGAAAAGGCGATAACAAACCTAGCGCAACAACTCCTCGCGGAGCATTCAAGAAGTCATATAATAATGGAAGCGTCTCTGATTCTTCTATGACAAATGCTGAATTGGTTGCTCGTCGTATTGCATTTGGGGTCTAAACCTCAATGAAACAAAATGGTAAGGAAAACTCCTAAAGTAACTGGGGTTTTCCTTACCATTTATTTTGTGTTAGAAAGAGGTGATTTATTTCATGGCTTTTACAGAAGGTATGCAAGTCACCACATCAGCAATGACTGACATGAACGGAACACATCTTGCTTCGTTCGTTCGTAAGAATACATATGATATTTTGGAAGTCCATGGTGATCGAGTTGTTATCGGTCAAAACGGAAAGGTGACAGCAGCTGTCAATGCAAACACACTGACACAGATTGGTGCACCGTCTGTGCAGACAAAAGCAGATACTCCAACCGTTCCAATTCCAGATAATACAGCGTCTAGCACGACATCTAACGGCGGCGGAATTGGTGGATTTCTAACTTCTTTGAGCAGCGGCATTGATAAGACTCTCACAAATATGATTGATAATTATGGTGAGGATATTACCAAGTATACAATGAAATTATTTGGCCTTCCTCACCAGTTTACTCAATACTGTGATTATCGGACTTACTCAATTTCCAATAAACCAAAGAGCCAGCTTATTGGTCGTACGTTTATTGAGAATATCATGCTGGAAGCACCAGTCGTCACAATCGTTCCTGGACAGCCTATTTATCTTCCGGCTGTTGAGGGTGATAAAAAGAAACAGACTGCATATATGATGGTGCAAGCTGCCAACGGTAACGTGGCTGCTCTTTTGACAAATCTGGATGAAACGAAGAGAAAAAATGCACTTCGTTATTATGACTTCCAGCAGACATATGTGCAGTACATGAACTATGTCAATATTCTTTGTCAGGTGTCTGCGGCTTTCCTTGATCTGAATGGAATTACAATTGATGGATCAACTACTCTTGATAAGTTCGATTGGAAAGATTACAGATGGACGAAGGGATCTTATTCTACCGCATCAAAAAACATTGCAGATGCTTTGAAGAATAAGGTTGGCTCAACCATCAAAGGTCTTGCATCAATGATGGGTATCGCTCTTAGTAGTGAGTCGTCGATTCCGGATATCGGAAAGAGTGACGAGAAAGATGCGATTGGCTCGATCTCTGATATTCTGACTCAGATGAACTTTATCGAATTTTATGTCGATGCAGGCACTTCTGGGTCCGACGGATTCTCAAACCAGCATGAGCCGTCTAAGCTTTCGAGTATTTACGATTCGGCAGATGACTTCGGTAAAGAAATCGCATTCCTTGTCCAATCTGGTGGTGTTGATGATACTCAGTTGAAGCAGCTTACAACAGGTGCAGCTGATGCTATGTCGTCGGTTCTTTCTCAAAGTAAGTTTGGTATCGCTGGTGTTATGGGTCGGCTTCTTAGTACAACTTCTAATGTGATTAACGGTGAGACAATGGTCTTTCCTGAAATTTACAAGAAGTCTAGCTACGGAAAGAGTTACAATCTGACAGTTGATTTACGTACCCCGTATGGTAACAAGCTTGGCTTCTATTTGGATATCCTTGTACCTCTTTGGCATCTTGTGGCGCTTGCTGTTCCTAAGCAAACGACGGCGAATACGTATGGTTCTCCATTCCTTGTGAAAGCATACTATCCTGGCGTATTTGCTTGTAATCTGGGCATTATTTCTAGTATGACAATTAGTAAGTGCCCGGATGGTGGCGAGTGGTCTGTTGATGGATATCCTACCCACATTCGAGTCGATTTTACAATCGACGATCTGTATTCTGATATGAGTATCACACCGTCTGGTGATATTACCCTTTTCCTTGCAAATTCTAGTCTGATTGATTTTATTGCATCTCAGTGTGGTATTAGTCTTGTGACGCCGCAGCTTTCAAATCGTATCGCTCTTGCTACCACTATTGTGAAATCCGCTGTAGTTGGTGCTGGAGATAATGTGAGTAATGCAATTCTTGGTGGCCTTGAAAATCTTATTGCTAGTATCACGGGAGTGTAAAAAAGCATTGAAGAAGATTGAGCGTGAGTATCGTAAACTCTATGGAGAAATTCCTAGAGATCCTCAGCAACGCTTTGTATACCTCCTTGATCAGCTTAAGCTTGGAAAGCAAAAGGAGTTAATTTCGGACAAAATTCATCACATTCTTAATATTCATTGGAGTCATATGGATTTTACGATTTATATGATTCCAAAAGCAACTCCACGTCCACGTTATTCTTCTATGACGAATAGTTTTTATGTGCGTGGAGCAAAAGATAACAAAGACCTTTTTGATAAATTTGCAAAAGGAAGAGATCTTCCGATGATCAATACTCCTTGCAAATTTACATGCGTCTCTTATTTGCCAATCCCAAAGTCCATGTCAAAAGCAGATACTATTTTGGCAGAACTTGGATTAGTTAGACCTATAAGTAAACCTGATTGGGATAATCTGGGAAAAGCATATTCTGATATGATTCAATCTAAAATTTTAGTAGATGACTCTCTTATCGTAGAGGGAGTCTCTAAGAAGTATTATTCACTAAAACCTAGAATTGAAATTCATATTGAGTGGATGGATGAACCAGATTGCCTCTATAATTATAATAAATTTGGAAAGAAGGGTTGACTATGGCTACAAGTCAGATGTTCGGCTATTTCAACGGTCAGTATTACATGGTCGATGAATCAGCCAATATCGTGGTGCCTGAAGATGCAAACTATAAAAAGTCTGGTATTCAGGTATCTAAGAATCTCAATAACGTATATGATGTCGACATGTATCTCTATCATTCCGATCTGACAACAGAAGAGAATGGTGAGCGTGTTGCCTTCATGAAGGAGTTCATTGTCAATGAGAAGGTGCCTCAGATTATTCATGTGAATAATGAGTTCCTGATCTCTGCAGATTATGAGCTCTTTAATAAAGACGGGAAGTGTCTCTCCAATGGCGTTCTTTCCACTCTTGCTGAAAGTTGCAATGGTGTTATTCTCGCTCCTGTGGATCAGTTCAATCATATGATGTACCGTAAGCTGTACGTCTTTGATGGTCGAATTGAGATTCCTGTACCGAATATTTCCCGGTACGGTATCAAGTGCCAGTACAATCAGCATCCGTATACCATCCGCATCAATTCGATCAAGGTCACCACCACATATGGTAATGACACTTACATGATCGGTAAGGATGAGCAGGTTGTTCGTGGCAAGGATGTTGATGGAAAGTATCACCGCGCAAAGTATACTCTCTATCATCATATGTGTGATTGCCCGAATGAGATCACTCATAACAACTATGCTTCCAAGTTCCTTACCAATGCAACGATTGGTACATCCATCATTGATTCTATGGTCGGTCCTGCTGTGTTGGAGGCACCCGCAGATTACACTGAAGTTGTGGTTGCGGATATTCCTTGTGCTACACAGGATAATAGCTATACTGTCAAGATTGATGGTAAGGCTGATCAGATCGTCCTGAATGTGGAAGCGATCGTGGATAATTTCAACACGGTTTATGATATTGCAGATATCAAGGCTCTGCTTGATACTGTAAATGGGGCAGGTACCGGTAAGGACGATTCCTCCACAGATACAGACACAGGCAATAATGGTAATCATTGTACCTGTGGCGGTAATTGTGGCTGCTGCTCCAAGAAGGATGATTCTACTGTGACTCCTCCTACCGGCGATAAGAAAGATCCGGAAACTCCTCCAACTGAGGACAAGAAAGATCCTGTAGTTCCTCCTACTGACACTAATCAGAAGGGTGATCAGGGTACTACTGAGAATCCTGATGAGAATAAGGATCAGACTACTGAGGGAAGTACAGATACTTCCGAAACTGGTAAATAAATAATTTATGGTGATGCTTGGATTGCATTGAGTTTTAATGCATATTCAAACATCACCATAAATTTAAGGCTGGATACTCTAGAGTAGAAAGGGGTTTCGCAATTATATGGCAAATAATTCAAGTAGTGTATTATCTGAGGTAAAGAAGATATCGGGTAGTATGCTCAGTACCATTAAAGAGATTCTTAATAAAAATGACATTTCGTACTCAGAGGTTGATTCCATGAACCTCGTTGTAAATAAATCGGATGAGCATTCAATTAGCTCTGATGAAATTCGGGCTTTAGCTACAGAAGCCGCAGGTTGCTCCATTCTCGCTTTTGATACTTTGATTGATATGGTGGATGTCAATAACAAGGTATACGTGAGACAGCAACTAAAATGAAAAAATGATAGGCTAGAAGGTTTTCTAATTCCTTCTAGCCTATCATTTAAGCTTTATCAGTGATATACTTATAGGTCATATCACGAGTGCTACGAAGATCGAAATTCTCCAGCTTCAGAGCCTTCAGCATTGCGAGCTTTGTATACTCATGAACTGCCTCGGTAAAGATATCCTGAGGATCGGAGCCTTGCATCTTATTGGCCTTATTCATCATAATAGCTTCAAAGAGAGAGGGCTGATATACCTTCGGACGACCTGAGAAACGGTAGTTTGTAGCTTCGTTCACAGCATCCTGCATGGCCTGATTGTCCATGACCTGATTATCCTGGGCGAGGGTATCCTCAATATCATGACGATACTGATCCTCATCAGCAACCTTCTGCTTCTCTGCATCAATTGTAGTCTGGACGTTATTCTTGATGATATCGCTGATTTCATCAAGACTCATCTTTGCATTGATGTTCTTGATAGCAGTATCGTTTGCTGTGGGATCGTAATGGATCGAATCAGGGTCAATACGACCAATGTTGTTCTTCTTGATGGTGACTGCATGCTTAGCGGCGTTTTCAGCCTCAGTTACGATCGTACGAAGCACAGAGGAATTATTCTTCTTCAGAGCTTCACGGACGTAGTATTCTGTAGGCTTATTATCACAGCGCTTGGCAATAAAATCACGAACTTCTGCACCAGCGTCCGACGGAGAAAGGTTCTTGTCGGGATCGTTGTAAGGAAGTGCGTTCTTATAGATTTGACCAAGGACTGTATCAATGCAAACGGACTTGCCGTCTTCTGCAGCTTTCAGTGTCATGCGACGCATATGCTCAGGATCGTTTTCAAATGCGGACATTTGATCCATGTGATCCTTTGCTTTATTCTTGGCATGAATGAAATCGAGAACTTTTGCTTCACGCTCATCTAATCCAGCAGTTTCCAGCTTGAACTGAATTGCGGATTTCATAATTCATAGCCACCTTTCTTAATAGAGTATTGAGTTCAAAACTTAACTGATTGTTTTTACGACCTCTACGTTGAGCTTGATATCATCCTGTGCAACAACGAGAACCTCAGGAACGTATTCACGGAGTTCCTCTTTAGTAAGATCATTCAGATCAGTTACTTTCATGCACACGGTCTGATATTTCGGGTCGTAATCATTGATTCCTGTAAATCTCAGATGATGAACTGCCGGGAAATTATTCTCGATAGCCTTAATCATATTTGAGATATAAAGGTCATTCGAGCCAGAAGAATTGACTTTTTCGACAAACGATTTGATGAATGCCTGGAGTTCAGCCATAACATTCGTAGCGGTTGTACCGTCCACAAGTTTTACGTCGTAACTGATACTAATATTGACACGGTCAATGAGTTCTTGTTCATCACCGATATAGTAGTTATTACTACGACCATAAGTGTTATAGAACTTGATATCCAGGTTTGTGTTGTTACGAAGTCTAGGTGAGCATTCTTCGAGATAACGATAGTTATCTGTAACCTTGCTAATGAAGGTGTTAAATGTGTCTGTGCTATTCACCATATCTGCTTTCACCATAGGGAGTAGAGACATAGCAGCAATCGTGCACATTTCTTTTCCTTCTGTATCGAGAGAACCTGTATAGAAGGTTACATTACTACGCATCATATTCAGAGGTTCAACGAAAGTCAAGCCTTCTGTTTTTGCAGAGTATACATTGGCCAGAGAATAGAGGTCGATGTCGCCGCCGGGAACAGACTCTCCTTTATCATTTTTCGGACGGAAAAGATCGAAGAACCCAGGCTGTACTGCACCGATATTATCACGGTAGCAGATGTATATATTGACAGAGCAATTTTCAATCGGTACGTAGTGGTAGTCGACGCTTTCTGCACTCACAAGATTGAGAATTGCAAACATCTTGTCTGTTGTGATATAGTCGTTTGTGATGATCTTTGCGCTAAATGTTACCATGGATTTATCCGAAGCATCCACTTCAGACGGGAATAGTTCGATGTATCCAACCTCTTCATCACCGTTCAGGAAAGAAGCAAAGATACGAACGTCATTCATGATGTCAGTATCAGACTTGTAGTTTCCGAACGTATGGACGTAATCTCCATCCAAGACTGTGGAAGGAATGATACTGAGAGAGATTTCGTACCTACTATTCTCTTCCAGCCTACGGTTCAGTTTCAGTTTTGAAGTAATGAACTGACAGAGAAGATTATCGTTGGACGATACATAGTCCAAACTTACAATCTCATTCTGGATATTCTTGTAAAGACCGACAAGATTCGGGCTCTTTGACATGGAAATCAAGAACGGGTTGGTGTAAATGAACTGATATCCCTGCTTGAATTCAACTCCACCACTGAGAATCAGAGGCTTCAGATCTTCCATGTCGATACGAGTTTCCAGTTTTTCACCAGCCCAATTGTATCGAGAATATCCGTTAAGATCCTGGACGTAATACTCACCGAGATTAGAGAGCTTGTAGATATTGATGTCTTTCATCAGCTTCTCATATCCGATGTAATTTCCAGTCTTATTACCAGTCGTATCAGATTCATAATAAACCTGATGTGATTCAACGGACAGAGCGAGCATTCCGTTTTCGATCATTGTGGTAAGAGTATCGGTGGAAAGATCTCCATCAATCTTATTACCATCGGCATCATAATGCTTACCATCTGACAGGTAATACGTACCAGACTCATTATCTACATAATGCTTAGTTGTGATGGTCTCTTCACGGTAGCAGACAGTCTTCTTTTTAAGGCCAAGAAGTTTAGTCTTTTCAGCCATATCATCATCCGTGTATTCATTATACTCGATGATATTACCATCAGCATCATAATGCTGCCAATAGTCCTCTCGGTTTTTAACGAAGAATGTCGTGTTCCAAGTTGTCGGATCTTCTTTTTTGCTATTATCGAAGACGATAATCTGATCACTGAACCAAATACTCGGTGTTTCATACCGATCTTTGTAGAGATGATCCGTGATCGTCTTATCATATGACATATAGCCAGGGAGCAGTCTCACTCTAGTTCTGCTGTCACCTTCGTATACGAAGAGATGACCGGGATTCAGAGTGTAGACATTACCGTTTTCAGAACGATCGAACTCAAAGCTGTTGATGTTTGCACCGAGTGTATTTGTCGGGTAAATGTAGTCATCACGCTTGATCAGAAGGAACGCTGAGAAGAGTCGTTCCATAATATCATCACGGCGCTTAATGACAAAAATCTCGTTACCGTACCGATACTTATAGTTGTAGAAATACGTAGAAATATCGTTTTCGGTAGAAAGCTCATTTGCTGTTGAGAATCCTTCCACAGTAAGAGCTTGCAGTGCATCAATGGAAAGCTTTGAAGCGCCACCAGCAGCCGGAGATACAGCCTTACCAGCAATGATCATCTTAGAATTATATGCATAATTCTCAGAATACGGCTGGAAAGTAATGCTTCTACCAGTATACTCTTCAAAGTTTGCTTCTTCACCAGTTGTAGTGTATGTGATCACTTTGATATCTGAGTTGAACTCGGGCTGGAAATATCCATCTTTCGGAGAGAAAGAAATCTCCAGAATATTCTCATCTTTTAACCTGTAATAGCAGAAAGGTGTTTTAAGAGGGAGAGAGAATTTTACCAGCTTATCCAATCTTGTATAATCGGATGCAGTAGGTGCCTTGTAGAAGATATCAAATCCAGCGAGGGTATCGTCAAATTCGAAGTCCAGAACTGGATAATTGATCTTTGTATTTGTGATGATCTGCTCATGAAGTTCTGTACGAGTCACCTGTCGAGCCGTCAGCTCTAACATCAGAAGACCGTTATTTACTTTACGCATCTTCAGATACGGATTCGTAACAGTCGATACTGAGTTCGGAATAGTCATGTCGTATTTTGCGCTATAGACATATTCCGATTGATAGGTACCCGCAATATTCTTTTTCTTTGCTTCAATAATGACATCGTAATCAAGCGTGAAAGAAATATCTTCCACATTGATAATCATATCTTTATCAATCTTAAATACTACAGTGCCGTTTGAAGAATCCTGGCTTCCATACAGGAGGATATCTTCCTGCTGTAATAATAAGACAAACGTGCAAGTTGCTGCGGATCCGAAAGAATTGTCCAATTGGAAAATAGCAGCATGGGAATAGATGGATTCCGGAATAATTGCCTTATTTGGAAAAGCTTCGTTGATAAGAACCGAAGCTGTATTCATAGCATCTTCAGTGATATTTGCAATCTGCTCCATAACGAAGCCTTGCTCACCAACATTTAGAGCTGACAGCGGAATATCACCGAAATATTTCTGACCAAGAGTAGTCAGTGCTGTATCTTTAATGGAGTAACTGTCCGTATAGTCACGGTCAACAACGATTTTGTCCGTTGTAGTTACTTTAGCCATTTAGCATTTCTCCTTTCCTAATAGATTAGAGATTATCTCATGGGACGGAATCTAAGTTTGAATGTGTATGGAAGATTTCTCTTGCCATCACCATTGAAAGTTTCAATGAAGGGGATACCAGACCATGTATAACCAGTGCCGCAAACGGCAGGCTGGAATTTATTGACGTATCTCCATTGCCCCATAGTGGGACTATGCGTATTGAATTCGATCAAAGAGAGAGGATTAAAGTCCTCTTTCCATGAGAATCGGTATTCAACGGAATACTCAGGATTTGCAAGTCGTGTTTCGGAATCATACGCAAACGAAGATGACGGCATCGTGACTGGGAAAACACCGTAATATTTCGACCAGAAGATAATGGTTTCTCCGTCTTCTGCTGTCAGAATGTAATATACACATGTCGCATAGTCAAGAATCCGATTTTTGATGTAGTTGACATTCGGCATGACTTTACCACGGTAGACGTGGGATACATAGTCAGACCAGAGTTTGTGGAGATGATAGATGTGAAGATCTCGATCATCCACATATTTGATCTGGAAGCTACCTTCTGTCTTACTCTTGATATTGCTTTTTCCGTACGCAACCTTATGACCTGTCAGTGCCTGACCATATGCATCGGTGTCAATATACTCATCGGCTGTCTGGAAGGATTTTGCCTTGTTGGACAGATACAGTGCAAACTGATGATTGTATCCTGCTTTGGATTGTGTCAGTTCTCTCAGCATCTCAGGGCAATGCTTCAGAGCATAATAATACTCAGAAAGATTCTTCAAATCATCCGATAATGCAGGAGATGACAGACCACCATTTGATCCTTCAGCATAAATATTACAATCAGGGCGAACGAAAAATACGTGAGCAAATGTTTTTGAAAGGCTATCATTTCCGTTCGGCTGTTTGTATTTATTATAGTACTTCGTATACTGACGATACAGCGTTGTCGGATCCATCAAGTCGATGTTGACTGACTGACGGATGGTATTCATATTTACGAGAAGTTTTTCTTTCTCGTAATCCATGAAATAATCATAGCGATAGAGAGAATGGGTACTATCAGGGTTAGCAGTTTTATTCGGGAAGCCATATTTATTCTGAACGATGCCTGGAGCATTTCGGTCTAGGGCTTGAATAGTGGTTGAACTTTGCTGATATTTTAAATCACCATACGTCAGCATCTTCATAACAGCATAGTAGTCAGCCGACTGTTTTTCTGTATAGGTATAATGATAGTCAGAGTTTTGTGTTGTCTTATATCTTTTCGCAAGATACATGACCCGGCTATCACCGAAGACAGCGCTTGTAATCCATGATTTCAAAGATCCAAATAGGTTGCTGACTGCACTTGACAGTAGGCTTTTACCAAGATTCATGACTCCGTTTACAAGAGCTTTACCTGCACCGGTTCCGACATATGAGTCTATTTTTGATCCGACCCAGTTTCCAGCCTGATCTTGAAGTTTATCCACACCGTTTTTGATATTGCTAATCGTATTCTTGGCTCCATTTACCATATCACCAAGAAAACTTTGCGCATCAATTTCATCGTCCGGATTTGCTGGCACTTGCATTGGTGTTGGAACTGGGTATGTCGATTTCAGACTCTTTTCTGGGAAAGATACTAGCGTATTGATATCAACCGCAGCAATCTCTTTTCCATTTTTACCAATGACGACTCGAGAATCTGGATAATTTTGACCACCAATCTGTATGATTTCATACACGTTATTTCTGACAAAAGAAGCAAGGTGAGTACCATTTACATCAACAGATGCAGAGGTACTTACCTTGTCACCAATTTTGAGAGCCATATATGAAGTCGTCACTCCTTTCTTTTTCAATGTAGGGTTTCCTCGTAATCGCTTACCCTATTGTTTTCAGGTGCTATATTCACTAGGGTTTCTCTTAAGTACAAGTATTTAATGTCAACTCTAGTGTTTAATGGAAAGGAGTGATAGGCATGACCACTAAACACGGGAAAAAGAAGACGGTTAAAACTCGTGACATGATGCTGATCTTATGCTCCACATTGGTCATCATCTATACGATTATTGACATCATTCTTGGGTTCGTTGGTCTGAAGACTGGTAGCCAGATTCAGCTTGATAGCACACTTACAACTGAAGTTTTTGGTTTTGCAAAGTGGGTTATCACAACTGGCGCTGGTATTACTGTGGCAAAGACCTTGAAAGGACGTACCAACAGTGATGAGACAGAAGAGCCTCCTCCTATGGATGATTCTGATAATAATGAGTAAAGGAGTATAAAGAGATGGCAACAAATCTTGATTTTGTGATCATGGAAGCTGCACAGTCTGGACTTTTGTCTAATGACGAAGCAGTTTCAATGTTCACAGTTACCACAGAAGGTGCAAACTGGGAAGCTCATAAAGAATATCACGATCGTACTCGCGCTGCAAAAGCTCTTGTGAAGCAGTACAAGAAAGATGTGAAAGCAAAGAACTTTAAAGCAGCAGCTGCTGATCTGGATAAGGCGATTGTGATTATGGAAGATCTGGATAAGTCACTGAAGGAGTGGCGTGAATCTTCCACATTCGGTAGCTATATCACAGGTCTTTTCATTCCCATTTTGAAAGATTTCATTCCGTTCACTGGTAAGGATGCTATTGATCGGACGAAGGAGTCTATGCGACTGAACACCGTAGGTAAGGGTCTGAATGGTGGCCAGATTAACTACGGTGATAAGAACTTCTACATCAATCGGCTGATCCAGTATTCTGATGAGCTGAAGAATAAGATCAAGTTCCGTAAGAAGGAGCTTGCTCGGTATGAGAATAACATGGCAGCCGCTCCTGCGAAGAAGCCTCTGTTTGCAAAGGAATCAACCGAGGACGTTCTTTTTGATCTGAATGAGACCGAAGCATTTTTCAATGAATACTCTACTCTGTCTTATATGACTGATGAGGAGTATTACTCTGAAGGTGTTAAGGAGATTTTGTCAAAGCTTGCTCCGAAGAAAGAAAATGTTGACAGAGCAAAGAAGAACGTTATGAATGCACTGAAGACTGCAAAGAGCGCAGTTACCGGCGGCACTACAGATGAAGGGTTCCTCCGTCAGCTGAATTCTTCTATTACTGAGCTTACTCGAGCTCGTCTTAAGATGGTGAATGCATATCAGGAATCTTCTGGTGTTATTCGCTATCTGACTCCGTCTGATGACGCCTTTGATAAGGCGAAGGACCTGGTTGCGCAGTATAAGACTGCAATTGACGACTACGAGAAGCAGATCAATAAGTTCAGTGAGGATATTAAGCCTGCTGAGCGTGCTGTTGTTTCGAAGGGAGCAAATTATGCCTACTATTCTAAGCTGAGTTCTGTTTGCAAGGAAGAGGTTAGCGCGAATCGTGGCTTCTATACTACTTTGAAAAACGTGGTTTCTTCTCGTGAGAAGTTCACCGTGTATAATCGTGATGATGATACGATTGACAATAACTTCGAGAAGTCCATGTCGAAGTTTAAGTATCGCTCTGATGAGAACGAGCAGCTTCAGATGGCGGAATCCGCTGTTGATGACATGAAAGCTATTTTTGATGTGTAAGCATTAGAAAATGCCCTATAGAGTATCTCAACTCTATAGGGCATTTTACTTACTTTAAACGCTTTGTTAGGATGATGGGTTGATATTCGGACTTTATTTTGTATTCCGGTACTCCCGTGATTCCAGGGAGACTAATTTGACTTGCAGAATATAAATCCGAAATCACTGAATCTTAGCTCGGTATCTTCTAAAATTCAGGGAAATGGCAGCAATCGTTCTACGATCATCTAGATCTCCAGACAGTACTTCCACTTCACTGGTAAACTTATATCTCCAAGATACCTTCTACGAACATTTTAGATCTCCAGTATAAATTCAATATAAGTCTACTTTTGGTGAATTTCAAGAATCATATCGTCTACGAACATATAGATCTCGGACAATCATCCATCGTTTCATCAATACTCTTGCTCAGAAAATATCAGTTCGTCTACGGCCATCTAGGTCTCGGAACTCAAGATAAATGTCTAAGCAATGCCATAATAAATAGTTGGCCAGACTGCAAAATTAATACAGTCTGGCCAACTAAGTGTTCAGAAAATTAGATCAGTGACACATTACAGAAGATAAGCGAACGCGTCGTCGATATCGTCGTGAGTATCGCTGGTGCTTTCCATTGCGAGCTTTGCATCAAGCTCGTCGATCAGGCTCATACGCTCCTCGACGGTGATCTGACCACTCAGCTCAGCGTCGTAGATCTCCATACGCAGTGCATCGACAGACTCGTTTGCATTTTCGGCTTTGCCAGCGTCACCAGTCTTAACCTCTGCGCCCTCAGGAACAACAGGCTGCTTTGCAGCGTCCTCAACGCCATCCTTTGCAGCCTGGACCTTCTGTGCTTCTGCAGGCTTGGCCTTAGCGATCTTCATAAGAATCGGGAAGATCGACTGGAGAGTGAGGATCGGGTGTCTGAAACCATACTTGATATTGTCGATAACGTCGTGCACGAACTGGTTATGAGCACGCTTATACCGCTGAATAGTAGCTTCCATCATGCCCTTTGTTGCAGCATCGACAGCAGCTGCCTTCGCGTTAAGCTTCGCAAGCTGCTCATTTGTGACCTTATCGAGCTTTTCGAGATCAGCATTCAGGGCGCTCTCGTCAACATAATAGTCGCGAGAATCTGCCGCAACGCCGTTCTTTGCAGCAGCCTTAGTATGCTTGCGGTACAGAGCGGTTGCGTGCTTGGTGTAGACTTCGATGACATAAGCAGCATCGGATGCGATGATTTCCTTCTCAACCTTATTTGCTGCCTTAAGGCCCTTGATTCGATCAGACTTGGACTGCTCAACGCCATTCTTAAGAGCGTCACGACCAGCGTTCATTGCCTTTGCAGTATCAAGCTTGCTCTTGACAGCCTTGATAGAATCTTTGATGCCAAACTTCTCAGAAATATAGCTGAGCATCGTATCACGGTCGTCGATAGAGATTTCGCCACGGTTCTCTGCTTCGCAGATAGCATATTCGAGATTAGTCATAATATATTACTCCTTTTCTATGATTCGTATTAGATTCCAGCGAAAGCGGCATCTATATCATCATGGTGGCCATTACTTATAACGCTAACACTTCTTCGAGTAGCTCCATCTATGATCTTATCAATCACAGTACCTTTTGGAATTTCGAGGGGCGGCTGCCCTTTAGAAGCTCGGATTTGGTTTTCTTTGACAAGACGTTTTTGTGATGCGTCACCATGTCTATATGCTTTGGTTGTCGCTATGCCACCGGTTGTAGCAAGTGTTGCCGCAACAACTTGAGCAGGATGCTTCGCACAATAGTTGTACGCTTTCGATGAAACATTGTTAAATTGGTTTGTAACGGTCTTAATGAATCCGATCTTAGTGGGATCGTCTTCATTGAGAGCGCATTTTTGGAGAATGGCGAGCGTCTCTGTCCACTTCCCCTGGATTTCAGACATATTCTTGTCAAAATCTTTGATCTCTTTATTACTGAGCTTCACAGCATCAGCAACACCGATGTTTAGCTGTCGTACGTCAGAACCATCCAGATTCCAACTTTTGATAATACCCTGAAGTTTCTCAGAAAGTTCATCCTGAGCCTTCTTGTATTCATCAGCGTTTTTATACTGGGTAGTCTGAAGCTTGCGTACACCAGCAACAGCGGCTTTCACATAATCATCGTATGCAGCGATATACTTCGCACGATCGGTGATTTTGATTTTTTGACCAGCAAGCTCTTTGTTTGTGACAAGAGCCTGTTCGACATTCTTCAGCTTTCCGGAAGCAGTGATCTGGTTGAACTTAGTCTTGATCGCACCAGTAACTTTCTTAACGAGAGTCTTAATCCCGTTAAGAATCTTACTGAAGAACGCCTTGATAGAGTCAACGAACGACTTTCCAGCTTCCTCAAGCATAAAGGATGCATCGTTTGATGATTCGTTAAAATACCCAAGTTTGACCTTATTGTGAACTTCCGTTACATCAATCATGAACTTATCATAAGCACATTCATAGAGGTAATCGGCCTTTTCACATTCAAGGTCAAACTCGAGAAAGTAACTATCCATCAATGTGATAACCTCCTTTCTCTATGTATTATTCGTAGAATTAATATAATGTAAGTACCCACCCTGAAACAATTCCCTAAGTTTACAAGGGTTACTACGTTGTAAAGGAGTGAGAAATTATGCGTTATCCAGAATTGGATATACTCTTCACAGAGAGCGAATGCATCGCTATGGAAAACGATCACATGATGCAATCCTATATTGATGCATTTCATGTAGAAGCTACTGAACTCTATATGGAAGCGGCTTCTCATATTATTTCAGACCACGAAACTTCAATTCTTTATGAGAATGCGTGCAGTGATCTGATTTCCAAACTTTCTGGATTTATTCAGAAAGTTATTGATAACGTCGGCCTTTTCTTCCGTAATCTAAAGATTAAGATTTTTGGTAGTAAGGAAGAGAAAGAGAAGCTTGCTCAGATCAAGGCAGCTGTTAAATCTGCAAAGAAGCTCCCTGAATCTGCTCGCAAACAGATCAAGGTCTATCGTACAAAAAAGAATAAGAAGGCACTTGATGCTTACATCAAAGAGATGGCTCAGCTTGAGCGTCGATTAATGCGTCTTAAGGTTGAAGCAAATAATGATGCTAGTTATGGACTGCAAATGCTTCCTATCGTTGGTGCATTTGTTCCTAGCAAGGATAATACATCTTCAATCATGCTCGAGTATAACGACATTAAAGATGCTATGGATAAGTGCAACTCTAAATATGAAAAGCTTATCGAGCAAAATGCCGAGGTCGTTAATCTCGCGCTTGAAGATGCGATCCGTTTTTCAGACAAGGATCTGAAAGACATTGAACTTGACATGGATGCTGTTAAGGCTGACTCCGATAAAGTTCTTGCTAAGTTTAAGGAAGACGCAAAAGGAGTTAAGGTAAAAGAGCAAGCAAATCTTCTTCAGAGGATGACTTCTTCTATCGAAACACACGTTCGTAAATATATGCGAGATTGTGGTGGGTATCACCAGAAGAATACAGCAGCTCTTTTAGCTATCGCAAAAATTACAGGCATTACACTTACCTCACTTGGTGCAAGTGAGTTAATAAAGCAGGCGACCCAGGGTGAAGTCGATATTGCTGGTGCTGTTAGGGACGCCGCTGTTAATACGTATAATAATAAGGTTGGCCCAGTTGTCAACGATGCTGTTATGCGTATTCCGCTTGCTCGAGATAGTATGTTGAATCACACTGGTCTTAAGGCATATGATATGACGGCAAAAACTCTTAGAAAGGATGGTACTGAGCATACTCCAGAAGATTGTATGTATAATGGTGTATGTCAAGCGGTTTATGCATGGGCTTCCACTGGATTCTCTCCAAAATCAAAAATATCTAAAAAGGTGAAAGATCTTATCCAAGCGGCATATGCGAATTCGGATAAGTTAACTTATATCTACGAGTTACCTTACCTCGTCACAATTGATTTCACCGATACTGTTATTACAAACACTTCAAAGAAGCAAGTGCTTATGGCGCCGTTCATGCTGCAATATATCAATAAGCATCCGGAAGTTGCTTGGCCGAAACAGTTTGTTACTGATCTTTCAAATGCAAAGGAAAAGGATGGCAACGACTATTTCGGTAGGTTCATGAATATTTATCTGGAAAAAGTCATTAATATTCAAGACGTTCCGAAGTTCAAATCTACCATTCGTTCTTATAGAACGGATTGGAAGGCTGCTCAAGCTAAAAACTAACGACTACAAAAAAGACAGAGATACATCTATGATTAGAGTATCTCTGTCTTTTATAGTTCATATGTTTTTAGTTTGATTCTATTAGATCGTACACCACAATCTTTTTCAAGAATATTATAGTGGACATAAATTGTTTTTGTGAGCGGAAGATATGGCGATAAAGTTCTCCTCAGATAATCAATGTCGGTTCCTTCGCTTCCATCATTATCTGCATAGATATGGTAGATGATGTTATTTCCAACGAATCCTTTTTGCATCATCGTTTTCATCATATTACCATAGAACTTTCCGCATGTGGCTAAGTTTAAAGTATTCTCTTTGATCTCATTCAAGCCATATGCGATTCCCATGCAATCAAATACTCCTTCTGAAATATTGATTGTGATATTATCTGGAGTAAATAGATCGACAGCTGATGAAATTGCATAATAGGATCTTACTAAACTTTCGTTTAGAATGAGAGAATATTTAAACCAACGAATCTCCGTATCGGGTCGGATGCTACGGAATAGGATTTGAGTTCCAGTAGACGTAACGAATCCAACGAAATCTCTATCTAGGAAGTTTGCAACTTCAGGTTTTACGGTTATCGTATGGATATCATTTTTCAAGAGAAACTCTCGTAAAGAAGTAATTACCTTGCAGTCTTTTAAGTCTTGCTCAGTAAATTTTCTTCCGAGTCGATTTTCGATGTATCGAATCTTTTTCTCTTCATAATTCTCTGGGAGCTCATAATTGAATATGATTGCTGGACGGTCTGGATTGATTGCAGCATTCTTATCAGAAGTTTTAGCAACTTTTCCAGCATCGTTGAGTAGATTTTTATCTTGGATCTCCAACTCTTCCAGCACGTCTTTATCTACGATCCCGTGCGCTGGACAACGGAAGCAGTTATAAAGAATTGGAAGATTATCGTTCGGAGATATTCGGATATAAAAATGACCCGTATTCTGGTTCTTTACAGAGTCACCACAATACGGGCATCGAGTACGAATATTGATATCACTTACTTTTTGTGTGAATATGGGTCGTTCCATTAACTGCTTAATTAATTCAATTTTAAATTCTCGATTTGTCATAATTTCACCTCCTATTTAGTAGTCTGTCATTAACACGATGGGAAAAAAGAAATCCTGGTGTAGCACTAAATCGCATGCTACACCAGGATTATTATTCTTTATTAGAGGATGTCTTCACCGTTAGACTCAGGAATGATCTCAGCCTCATCGTCATCGACGGGAATGATGACAGGTGCTTCATAGGGCTTCTTGCAGGGGATAGGATCAGTCGGCTCCACGTCATCCGTGTAATCGTCTTCGTCCTTCTCGGTAAGAGGCTCTCGGCTGCTGAAGTTGCTGTTAGCACTCACACGATCGCCCTCAATGGGATCATCGTCTTCCAGGACATCTTCTCCAGCTTTTACCAGATCATTGAAGCTCGGAACTTCATCACCATCGTAGTCGCTCGGAGAAAGCATGTTGAGACACAGCGACGCGGGAATGACAGGGCGTTTTTCATTATCGTTATCATTCGTGGCCGTGCTGTGGTGCTTCGGTACAGGGATACCGTTGAAGAGGCGTGGCGTAGAATCTTCGTCATCTTCAACGTTCCAAGGTTCAAGCACACAAGATATGTCAACGAGGCGATGCATGACTTCACTGACATATGCTCCCATAGCGTCGACGAGTGTCACCTTAGCCTTCCGCATCTCATTATGGTACCCATCGAGCACGCGCTTCTTTGCTGCATTCTCAGCAGCAATGATATCCTCCTGGGTATCGCCGTTGATCATCACAGTTGCCTGGAACTTGCAAGGGAGTCTGAGATTCTGATTGATGCTATGCTTTCCAAAATTGAAACTGTTGAAGATGATATTGAAACTGTCGCAACCACGAATCTGAGAATTCATGGTATCGGTAAGACGCTTGGAATAGTAGAGGATAGCGTCGTACTCACATTCGGTGAGAACAGCAGTAGCCATCTTACCATCATTATAAACCTTCAGCATTTTTTCATTTCCTCCAATATTTTCACTTTTTATTCGGATCTTCAGCGGTACCTTCCAGATAGACCTTTCCGGTAACACTGCTGAAGACGATATCGTTTACAAGCGGGAAGTCGGGATCCGAACCATTATCCATGACACGGATCTCAAAGTCAAGACCGAGAAGTTCACACCACTTAGAGAAGTTGGTGACGCTCATCCGAGTACCGTTATTCAAAGCGGTCTTCATATTCGTGAGCGTATACTTATCTCCGGTCATATACTTCAGAGAATTGATGTCACGGCCTTTTGCAAGGATTGATTTCTTGATGCATTTCTTCCATCCATCATCTGTGTCATTGATGATGGGACGAAAAACGGAAGTTGCAGCATTCATATCCATCAATGCTTCTTCCGAATACAATACCTCGTTCTTCGCCGTGGTTGCCTCAATCTTCGGCAACGTGATTTCGAAGGTGTGTCCGACAGAGAAGGCTTCGTTTGTCTTCTCATTCGGAGTAAGAACCTTCGTCATGTGCCCGTCTATGATATAGACGGTTGGGATGATAGGACGGACACTGTCCTTTTTTGTGGAGCAGATATAAATCTGCCCATCGTCTTTGTCGATATATCCTTTTCCGTCGATATACTGCGTATCATCAGCGATGTAACCCTTAATAGAGTAGACCTTATCCTGGAACGCAAGTTGAATCGGAAAATTATACGACTTTTTCCTTTCCATGTAATTTGTCCTCCATCAGCGTTTCTTTACTTTCCGTACTTCTCGATATAAGCAAGATAGCGTTCTGGAATGAGAACTTTGTCTCCTTCTCCATTACGTAGATGCTTAATCATTTTCTTGATCCTTTTGACATGCTTTTTATAGAGCTTTTCATCGAGCCCTTCAAGCACGATGTACCTCTTCAGAAAATAGAGATACTTATCGTAGCTATCAGCCATACGATCAAGAACTGCCTGGTCATACTTCATAATTATTCACCTCCTAACCCAGGCGCATTAAATTTTATGTCGCCTGGTTAATACAAATATATAATATATAAACATAATTAGTCTGAAATTTTTCTCTTAACTTTGTGCTCTCCTTACTTTTTTCAAAACATGGAATGAACCGATGTCTGAGTAAATTAAACCCGGACATCGGTTCATTCCAATTATTCCATAGAAGTTACTTCTTGTGGAAGAACTTGCTGGCGATCCGTGAGAGGATACCAGACTTAGACTTCTGAGCCTTACGCAGATACTCCTTGACCTTGCGGTTGGCCTGAGAATGATACTTGATACGAAGCTTAGCCTTCAGGATACGCTCCATCTTGTAGACAGTCTCCAGCTTACGCCACAGCGGATCATGGTGCTCCATAGCGCATGCACGAATAGCGACCTCATACAGCTGAGCCTTACGAGCGTGCTTATCGAACTTCACGATGGTACGCTCAGTCATAAAGCCCTCATCACGCAGAGTATCGAACTCATCGGAGTTCACAAACTCGGTGAACTCGGCGTCGGTCATACTCTCCTTCAGCAGCATAGGAGTCAGGACAGCAGTCATGACATCATCGACATGCTGATCCTGCTCGGGAGTCAGCGGAGGGGGATCCTGCATCTCTGTATCAGAAGAAGTCATTGCCTTTGCGACGTTTGCCTTCACCTGATCAACAGGAGTGGAAGCATCGGGAGCAGTGACGGGAGTTGTGGGGTCAGTGCCAAACGGCTCGCTGGGATCACAGATATCGCCACCCTCTTCGCAGCCAAAGCCTTCGAGAGTAAATGCGTCATCAGAGCCAAGAGCTGACTGCAGAGGCTTGCTCATCAGTTCAGTAAACTTTGACATGAGATTCATCCTTTCTTTATTAGTGTAAAGACGGTTAAGTCATTACACTACTGTTTTCATAGTAGTCTTTCTAGGGCCACTGATTATTCAGATTGTCGTTTACTTTAGTTTAAGAAAATGGTATCTTATACTTAGGAAAGGACTGATATGGATGCCAAGATTGAATAAAGAAACTCTTTCCAAAAGTGTTTTCATTAAGCGGTGGAAAGAAGAAATGATCGTCAATATGAAGCGTCTTAATCCGGATTGGAAAAAGAGCGAAATTGACGAAGTACTTGATAAAATGCTTCTGGAGCAAATGTATAATCCAGATGTTGAATTGGATAATAACTACACACATGAGCATAAGCAAGCAAGCGCAATCTCTGTACTCGACTGGGTACTGAAACGGAAACCTGTAGTTGCTGGTAATGCTACTTTTTATAAGAATCAATTGGAAGCTATTAACCCGATTGCAGACATGGTTAACAGCTTCCTTGTTGAGCGTAAAGCGGTCAAGAAGAAAATGTTCCAGATTGAAGATGATCAGTCGGATGAATATAAAGATCTCGACCGTCTTCAGGGTAACGTGAAACGCTTGGCGAACTCCTATTATGGTGGCTCTGGTATGCCACAGTCTGCATTCTATTCTAAGTGGTCTGGTCCTGCGACTACTGGAACGGCACAGTCAGTTATTTCTACTACGGAAACTCTCTTTGAGGGTTATCTTGTGAATAACTACAAGTTTATTGATGATAATGAATGCTATCATTACGTCAACGAAATTCTGAAGCAGGATTATAATATTCCGAAGTGGATGAAGCGAGTGACTCGTTCTCAGCTTATTAGCCGGCTGCTTGGAATGTTTTACGAGGATACTTATGAAGCGTCTTGGCAAGATGGCGTTATCGAGATGGTATCGAATCTCAGTGACGATGATGTGACTAAGATTTATTATAAGAATAACTTCCTTGAATTTACCGAAGCACATGAGAAAGTTCTTGATCTCTATGATGATCTTTTCGCTGGAGTTAAGAATCTTCCCTATGCAGAAAAATACGAGGATATCCCCGAAGGGCTTCGTTCGAAGTTCACAAAAGGTCAAGAGCATGATAAGGTAAAAGCATACAATGAGTACGTAAATATCCAGTACTTCCTGAATCCGAATTCTCCTCCTGATTCTATCAAAGAGATTCTGGATAAGCTGAAAGACCTTTACATGAAGTACGTTTACATTCCATTCATGTCGATTGATAGAATTCATCGTTTGAAGTATTTTATGAGAAGAACGGTTTGTATCGTCGATACCGATTCGAATATTCTGAATATCGACGAATGGGTAAATTTCTGTAACCGTACAATTCTCAGGAATTCCTCTTATGGTAGAAGCGCTGAAAATAATAAGTTTATCTGTGTCAATACGTTGACTTATTATATTACTGCTGCTGTCCAGCATACTCTGAATGAGTACGGACTTCATTCTTATATTCCGGATGATTATCGTCCAATCTTTAATATGAAGAATGAGTTCTATTTCCAGAAGTTGGTTGTTGGCAAGAAGAAGAAGCGTTATATTTCTGCCATGAAGCTTCGTGAAGGTAACATGTTCCATCCGTATAAGCAGGACACAAAAGGTTTTGATTATATGAAAGCTGGTACGGCAGAGACTGCGAATAAGAGATTTGACAATATCGTTCGCCAGTACATTCTTGAGTCTGTTGTCCCGGATGTATCTGGCATTCTATATGAACTGAAAAAGTTTGAAGACGATATCTTGAATTCTCTTCGTCATGGTGAGATTACTTACCTTACCCTTGCATCTGCAAAAGAGAAAGAAGCATATGCGAATCCGTATTCTCAGCAAGCGTTCCGTGGAGCAATTGCTTGGAATGCTGTATATCCTGACGACGAGATTCAGTATCCGTCGAAGGTCAGTATCCTAAAGCTTACCACTTTTACGGAAAATGATATTAAGGATTTGCAGAATACTTATCCTGAAGTGTATGACGCTCTGATGAGAAACGTATTCCATTCTCCGGACAAGCAGATTTCGGATAAAGGACTTCAGATTATTGCAATTCCTTCCGGGCATAAGATTCCGGACTGGTGTCAGCCGTATATTGATGTACGGACTGTGATCGGTAACACCCTTGCTCCTTTTAAGGGCGTTCTTGATATTTTCGGTGTCGATATTCCTACGGTTGGTAAAAACTATAAAACTGCTAATCGAAAGACTGGTAAGTTCTCGAATATAGTTAGATTCTGATTCTAACTATTAGCTATTAAAAATAAAAGAGAAAGGAAGATTCCCATGTTTGAAACTGGTTATGGATATACTCCCAATGATATTAGTTCAGAGGAGTTTCTTTCAGAAGCTCCCATCAATCTGATTCAGGAGAGTATCAAGAAGCAGTTTAAGAATCCTATCGACTATACAAAGAAAGATTATGTCGATACCTTCATCAATAAATACAAATTCTCGAGAGAGAATGTCAATGTGTATGAAGATGAAGAGATGGATAATCTTACAAAGCTGAGAGATGGATTCTATTCTTTTATGCTCAAGATGTTTGAGAAGAAGCTCGGTATCGGAGTAGTGGATTTCTGGGATATGAGCGAGTCTGAGCAGGACGACATCATCCATTATGTGTACCGATTCTTCTTGACAAACTGCAAGAAAAATATTACTTCTGCTGTGATGAATTTCATTGAAGATCATCATGACTCTTATGCACAAGCAGATGATCCGGATGAGGATGTTACCACAAATTCTATGAAGAAATATGTGGATGATCCTGCTGATCTTTATGTCCTTGGTCATATGGGAGACGTTATCCATGATACGATGGACTTCGATATGGACATTGACGCATTCTTTGATCTGTGTGATGACAGAGAGTCTCCTTGCCTTGAGACTGAGTTTGTGAAAGAGAAATTTGATAAGCTGGTTCTTACAGGTAATTTTGTACCTTGTTATTTTGACCTTACGGATTATTCAGCCTTCCTGTATGAGGTTGAAGCTAAGGTCAGAAGAAAGATTCTGAAGAAGTACTCTAAGAAAAAGGACTAAATGATTTCATATCGTCCGACTTACACATACGTAATTTTGAAACACAAAGGAGAATATTATTATGCCTTACAATTCTAACACTAATCGCAAAAACGTTTCTACTAACATCAAAACTTTTTATGGTGACACTGCTTCGATGGGCATGACCTATTGGAATGATATGATTTCCATTCGTCTGAATCCTTGCAGTGGTACCAACGAGGATGGTATTCGTCAGTATGATCGGAACCGCAGCTTCTCTACTGCAATCACTGCACAGAAGGCTCTAGGTCTGACTCAGCTTATTGACGAGCATATTGTTCCCGTCATCAAGAAGGTGGAAGCTGGCGAGGATCTGGAGAAGCCTGTCAACGTTGCTATGAAGATGGGGAATAAGAATGCTATCATTGTCATCCAGTATGCAAAGGATGATAAGGGCGTTCCTACTCTCTATTTTATCGGCTATGTCAGCGCAAATCAGGATAACACTTGTGATCCTTCGAACCGTTACATCTACAAGTTCAACAAGACCAAGGTTGTTCTGGATTACGATCCTAACACCGGCAATGGCACTGTGAAGTCTACTGAGGCAGAGTTCATGTTCTTCTACAATGCTCTGAAGAATATCAACGACATCTTTGGTGTCTCTACTCAGTCTAACGCATTCTTTAACAGCTGGGGCAATGGTCTCCAGACTGGTAATAATGCTCAATCTTCCGATGTCCCGTCCACTTCCCCTTCGGCTAATTCTGCATTCAGTGCAGAGGATCTGCCTTTCTAATTCGTTACGATAACTAATTAGGCCACCACACACTCTATATAAGTAGTGCTGTGGTGGCCTATTTTATTTCATGGAAAGGAATGAGTTTATGGCACAGACAGAAACGATTTTCTACAATGCAGATTATTTGGTGATTGAATATCTTGATTTCATTAAATCACCTTATTTCGTTCTTCTTCAGTATATTCAGAAGAATGAGAAGCTTCGTCCAATCCTTCGTCTAGAAGAAATTGAATCATTTGATCTAGCTTCCCTTTATGAGTGGTACGTGAATCGGAAGCATCAGAATTTCCTCATTGATTTAAATCGAGATCCAGAGAAAGTATCAGAAGAATTCTTAGATGGATTGATTATGGATCAAATGCTTATCTCGGAGAAATTCTATTCAAATTGCAATGTGCTCTGTACGCAGTATATGCTGAGATTCTTGAAGAGCAAGAAGCATCCTGTGAAAGATGTTCTCGTTTACTGTCCTTTCAAAACTCCATGGCCGAAAGAAGACTTAAAACGGGAACTTGGGATTGATTTTACCTTTATGGATGATTTCGATGAGGTATGTAAAAAGGCTGGAGCAAATTCTACGTACTTTTTATCCAATATTGATCTCATTCATAGAATGGAAGAAAATAAAGTCCTTCACTTGTCTTCCATCGTTCTTCCGATTGAGTATCGGTATAATAAAAAGAATATGAAAGACTATAAGATCGACTTTACTGAGCTATGGAAAAAATATGCATTTAAGCTTGCATATGCGAGAGCATGTAGCACGGACGAACATGATAATGGGTCTATTGACACAATTAACCGAAACACTTACAGAGATCCCGTAGAATAATTAATCAACGTGATGACACAAAATTAACTTATAAAACAGGAGGTAAGTAATATGAAAACTACCGATGATATGGATTTTGGTCGGAGTGATCTCGATCGTGAGCCTTTGATCAACGTCTATTCAAAAGATGAATTCGATAAGCGTGTTGGCCAGGTATTTAATACCATTTGGGAAAAGCTGGTCATGTCTTTTGGCCCCGCTGGTGCTGGCACGTTCATCGTTGTCCCTTCTTCTACACAGTCTACTTTCTTCAATACAAAAGATGGCTATTCCATCATGAAGTATCTGGAGTTCAATACGAAGATTGATCATACCATCAAAAATATGATGTCTACAATCTGTGATCGTCTGAACTTCACTGTTGGTGACGGTACTACGACTGCGGTTGTTGCAACTCGTGGTGTCTATGAGTCTTATCGGATGCGTAAGCAGATGTCCGATTGCTCTCTCAATCGAGCTCTTCCTCGTGAAATCATGAAGATGATGAATCGTGTGAAGGATGATGTGATCGAAGAGCTGAATAAGCGAGCAGTTTCAATTCAGTCTGATGATCCTGATGTTCTGGCCGATAATATCAAGAAGGTCGTCTACGTTTCTTCCAATGGTAATGAAGAGATTACCAATATGATTTCTGATCTTTACCGAGAGCTTCAGTTCCCTGCAATTTCTGTTGCAAATTCCAAGGATGGCTCTACTCATGCGTATACCATTGATGGCTATAAGATTGATACGTCTCTGACTGATCAGTCTTATATCAATAACGATGATAATACCATGAGCGCAGGTCCCATGGATTACATCGTGTTCGACAATAAGGTCGATCAGGATGTCTATGATAAAATCCTGAAGCCTCTGTGTGAGGCATCTAAGCAGCGTGGTCGTAAGCTTGCATGTATTGCTCCTTGGTACGATGATGTTGCACTTGGTGGTCCGATTCGTCGTGATCTTCTCGAGGATCTGAAGCAGCACGGTTCCATCTCTCTGGTTCTGCTTGTCTGCAATAAGACAAATGCGCGTGCACGCACTCTGCTGAACGATCTGGCCATGCTGCTGAATACTCCGGTTATCACTCGTGTGGTGAAGGATCAGATTTTGGAAGCTCTGGAAAAGGATCCTGATATCTACAAGCAGTTTGATCTGGATAATCGTAATATTCCTGGTGCTAATATTGCCGTGATGGTTCCGAATCCTACTCCTGCTGACCCGAATGGTATTGCACTTCGTCTTGCTGTATATGATGAGACGATTGATAAGAATACCATCTTCATGAACGATGCTACAAATCTGATTCGGGTTGGCTACTGCGAAAAGGCTACTCTTGGTATGAAGGAGTCTATTTTTGCAGGATTTTACTATGATCCGAATGTGTATGAGACGACCGTGAGAGTGGCTAAGTCCGAGCTTGCTGAAGCACAGCATAAGCTTGAGATGATTGGCTCTTTCAGCCTGTCTATCGTGGAAAAGCAGCAGCGTTTGAATGCACTCGGTCTTAAGACCGGTGTGATCGAAGTTGGTGCTGCTTCCCAGATGTCTCAGGGCTATCTGAAAGATTCTGTGGATGATGCTGTGAAGGCAGCTGCTTCAGCATTCAACAACGGTGTTGTCCTTGGCTGTAATGTCAGTCTGCTGGATGCTATCGACACTCTGATGAAGAAGCGTCCTCTGACGAAGGATTGCAGCGATGATCAGGAACTCTACTATGATATCCTGAATATCCTAGCATCTGGATATCTCACCGCCTACGATACGATCGTCAACAGCATCTATCCTTCCGATGCTACCATTAACGTATCGGAGTTCTGGAGAGGCACGGATGAAAACTGTGTCATCTATTGCGATGAGAAAACACATCGTAAGATTTATGCCGATCGGGATAAGGCAAATAAGGTTTTCTCTACTCTCAGCGACGACGCTTCGTCAACTGACGATGTCCACTACTCGGTCGTCGCATTTGTGGACCGTTATTCTCGAGAGAATGGTGTTGTCCTTGATGTCACCAGTGGTCATTTCACCAGTGATGTTATCAATTCTACAGAGACAGACCGTGAGGTTCTGAATGCAACCGTTGATCTGCTGGCTCTGCTGATTACTGGTAACCAGATGGTTCTCTGCTAAGGACTTTTTAAAGAGTGAGTATTCATGAACAGTATGAATACTCACTCTTTATTTTTTCATGGATCCAATGACAACCGATTAAACTATTTATTGTTATCTCGTCTATATTTTTATTAGAAAGGTGATGATAATATGGAATCGTTAACTGTATCAACACAAACCTTGGAGCAGTTTTTGGTTGCTCCGTTTTATCAGCAAAATAATCAACGGCAACTTCGATATGAAGACCGATATCAAGCATACAAGAAGATGAATCGAATCAAAATCGCAGCAGTATGCGAAGTTGAAAAAGATTACTTCATTCTTGTGAAAGTCCCCTCTGAAAGCAATAAGGGAAATTATTCATATGACGTAGTTATCCAGTTCACTCCTCCGGATGATCATAAAGCGAAAGCTATGTCGTTGGAGGATTATTGGGTCCAGTTTTTCTCAAATAGTCCTGGTTTTGTTTATAAGTATGCTGCGCTTTATAAGTTGCAAGGATACTTAATCGAAACTTTGCAGTATAAATTCACTGCTGGTGTTTTGGATACGCTTCCGGATAAAGCAAATAAGAACTATGATCTTTATTATGATTCTAGTATCTACTATGCTTGCCGATATCTTCAGGACCACAAACTTGATTACATGACCAAGATTGGTTTGATCCATTGGAAGCGCCCAAAGTTCGATCAGTTCGTATCTTCTATTTCCAGTTTTGAAGATTCTGAGATTTCTCGTCAGGTTACGAATCTTGAAGGATCTATTAAGCAGGAGATGAAAAAAGATCGAAAGCTTAGTATCACAGAGCGCCATAAGCTTGAGTCTCGCAGCGCTCTTTATCAGAAACAGCTTCAGAAGAAAGACTCTCTTGAGAAGAAAGTTGCTCGAATGACAACGTCCGAATCAGATGAACCAAAAATTATTCGAGCAAAAAATTCCACTTCTGAAATTTCTCGTACGGTTAGAGTCAAGCCTAATCCGAAGAAGCGTGCAACGAAATCCACCGCAAAGAAAAAGTAAAAATATACATCGTGCTTTTGAATGATATGTTATATCTCTGAGCACGTTAGTATAACTGATTTTTGAGAGGAGTTAGTTATCTAATGGAAACCGACAACAGCAAAACCACCCAAGCAGTTTCCACTCCTACTCGGTCTCGTGGTGCGACAAGACCGAAGTCTGAGTGGACGGAAGCTACGGCTCCCAAAGCAGAGATTACCCAATGGAAACCCAAGCGCGACAAATCGAATCTGTATGCGGAAGCGGACGGAAAAATTTTCATCTTCCACTTCGAGAAGCTGTATAAGCCAGAAGAGAAGATGTCTGTCTATGATAGATTCTTTGTCGATAAAGTCTCCTACGGAAGCCAGCTTCCCACCATCGCTACTTACCTTAATTACTTCATTGAAAAGTACGATACCGACCATGAGGTTCCATTAGCCTTACTGAAGTTGAAGTACGCGATTGATAAAGAAACCTGTGGTGAGAACGAGAATGGTGAAGAAATCAAGCGCTTTACCCAAGACAACATGCCTCAGCTGATTAGTCTGATCTACGAGATCCTCTTTACTCCGACGGTCATTGAAAAGATTAAGCAGCTTGTGGAAGACAACTATCTGGACGACATCGAAGCAACGGATAATTCGAAGTATTTGAAGGATGCCAAGAAGCATCTGGAAAGTCTCGAATTCCGAAACATCCACGTGAAGGTTCTTCTTCGTATCAGCTTTGGTATGAAGTTGATTGCCCCTGTGATGTTCCACTTCTTCTCTGTCAACCGGATGAAGCCGGAGAGAGACTCCGACACGATCTACAACTTCTATGCTAGGCTCTTCGATATCTTTAATGAAGGAGACATGAATATTTACAACAAGCTCTTTGTCTATGTCAAGGCAAAGGTGCTTGAGAATAAATCTCATAACTCCGTAATTTTTGATCAAAGAGATATCCTTGGCTATGATGAGTACACCGTGATGAACTCTTTCCTGCGTAAGGTCCTGATCAGCGAGAACATCGTCAAGTACCAGTTCAATGAGCACTATAACCCGAAGACCAAGAAGTATCGGGAGAATATCATTGGCTTTAACAAGACGATCATCAAGTATCAGCTGGTCTATTTCCTGAAAGAGCAGTATGCGAAGAATCTGACTGAAGTCACCTCTGCAAAGAATACCGATGGCCTTTCCGGTAATGATAAGATGGAAATGAATCTTAGCAAAATCGACGAAGGCCGTGTCTTCTTGGCTGAGATGAATATCAAGACGACTCTGGCACGTATCATGAGAGACAATGATTTCGAAATCTCCGAGAACGAAATCCAGTATTACATTGCGAACCATAACATGCATCAGTTGCAGGTTCAGCTTGTATGTGCTTACTGGGCAAAGTATTTCGGTGGTTACATGAACATGGAACTTATCAATCGTCGCCAGTACATCATTCTCATGCTGATTCTGAAGAAACGGTTGTTTGACACGGCAGGTTACGACGGATCTGGATCTATTGAGACTTGCGCACTTCCCTATATTCTTTCTGGCAATGTTTCCGGTACTGTGAATACCCGACAGATTCGCAAGAATAAGTTCGTGGAGAAAGTTCGGAATACTGCGTTGTACCAGAAGATGTGCGAGGGGAAATACTCTCAGTTGATCTCGATTAAGCCCGATTACATCATGGAGATTCTGTCTAAGTTTATCAACACTTCGTTTACTTACGTTGTGTGGGAAGAGGAAGAACTCCTTGGAACTCCCATCGTTTACGATGAGGATACGATCTCGGATGAACTTCTGTTCTTCCTTAGCAGAATTTAAATGATAAGCTCACCAAGTGTTTACAACCTCGCACTTGGTGAGCTTTATGTCAGTTCACTACTAACGTTGCTCAGTAGGATGTGGACTAACGCGTGTAAAACGAGAAAGGATGATTAAAATTATGATTAACCTGGTCATGAATGGATACCGTACAGCACCATCATGGCTCAGGCTCATGTTTGTTGTGGCATGTGCTTGGGCCGCTCTTTGGATTTTGAGTAAGATTTTGAAAGGTATCCTGATTCTTATTGCGGTTCTCATCAATGTCCGTAGGATGGGAGTGAAAAAGTATCTCTTGATGGTCACAGCGAGATTGTCTTTCTGTGATTTTATGGAGAAAAAGGGCTACAAATATTTCATAAAGCACGGCAATGTCTATTATACGAAAGGCGATGAAGTTATTCCTGAGAGGCTTGCCTTTGAGGAGATGGATAACTTTATCAAAGAGGAAATAAAGAAGAAAGGAAGCGAAGATAAATGACAGGTTTATACTCGATGCTCATTGGTTTTATCGTCGGCGCGATTATTGGTAAATTCATTGCTCCGGTAGTTCTCGACTGTATGGGTTACACGTCGAAGGATAAAGACGTCATGAAATATGCCGGTTTATATCTCAATGATCGTGAAGGATGGACCCAGAAAGGCTCGTTTTTCACTCTCAGATGGATTAGCCCGACTGGAAAATGCATGACTTACCGGTATTTGCGTAAATGGATCCTAGATCTTGATCACGGTCTTTCCTTTTCTGAGTTAAATAAAATGCTCGAGGAGTTTGAAAAATGACATCATACGATTTTGGAAGACTCCTTATATTCATTTCGGCAGCTCTCCTGTTCCTCTGTGCTCTATCATTGCTTCTCATTGATCCGATTTTTGATATTTGGGTCAAGTATTCATTCCGCAGAGACGAAGGTCACCGATATAAAGATTTATCTGACGGAGATTGGTATTATCTCTGGTTGGATGTTGAATCCGGTAAAGATAAAGAGATTGGAGGACGAAACTACCACAGGTACTATGCGTACTATTATCTTTATAAGTACCTGAAATTCTACGGCTGGAAACTCAGATATGAGAACTCTAATTGGATGTGGATCAGTAAGCGTCATTTTAAGATCACTTTTCATAATGCATATCAAGTCGTGCTGAATAATCGGAATATGAAAAGTGATTACTACTGGGAATACGAATTTAAGGCTTGGAATGCGTAAAGAGGTAAAATGCTATGATTGAATTGAATGCCTATTCTATTGGAACTGCGATGATTCTTGGCTCTGCTGGGGTTGCTCTCTATAAGAATTGGAAGTATGGCCGTGATTTGGCTGCGCTTGCAAAGGAACATCTGACGGATGAAATGCGTTCCGCTGGCTATGAAGTTCATTGCGATAAATATGGCGGGACTTATTTTGTGAAAGGAACTAAGTCCTATACGTACGAGACGATCCGTGCGATTGCTTCCAGCGATAATCCGGATTGGTCTGAGATTTTTGATTGAGAGTGACCTTTCAACGTATTTCTAATACGAAGAAAGGGAGTGACCCCAATGATTCTCCATGTAATATGGATTATCCTTTCAATCTGTCTTGGAATTTATCTTGGTATGTGGTGGAAGCATACAAACCGGGTGATTGTATATCTACCGGTTTCTAAGAAAATGCAGGATGCGGTGATGGATTCTTTAGCGGAACCAGATGTTCTGAAGCAATTTAGTACTGGTAATTCTAGAGAATTCTTTCATCGTTACTATAATCCTGTGAAGCCGAAAGAATCTAAGCGATTGCCACATTATTGCTACGTGGATGTAAGACAGCTCCTTCACAATCTCAGTCATCCAATTCGAAGGCCTGTTGATCCTGAAGTGGTGTATCCGTTCCCATTCATTGGAATCGTTGGAAGACCTGTCGACAACCAGTTTACATGTGACTGGTATCATGATACGGAACTGACTGACGATGATGCCTGTGTATTGGTTCTGTCTATTCCAAAGAAGCGTCTCTTTATCGTATCTGGTAGCGAGATTGAGACGATGGATCTCCAGACTCAGTATACTTGTGGACATTGGAAACAGAAGTTTTACAAGAGAAAGAAATATCCAATCCTTAGAAATGATGAAGATAAGTATTATGCTCTCTTTACCTATTTCTATACAAACGATATCTTAGCACTGCATGATCTGACCGCACGCAGATGTTTAGATGAGCATCCGGAATGGAAGAAACGCCTGAACGGACTCTCTTAACACATAAAAACACAAAGGAGAAAGTATTATGTTATTAACAGAAAAGTACAACGACGTCGAACGCTACGCCCTGAGCCAGGTGTGGATGATGAAGGATGGCACTGCAATGCTCATCCTCGGCATCGACCCTATCTCGAAACTCCGTTCTTCTAACAAGGAACGCAATGTGAGAGGAAAGAAGGTCACTCTGCGTTCTCAGAACAAGACGCTGTCTGACAAGCTGGTGATCTTTACCGATCCTGCATCTGATATCGCCTATCAGATTGATCTCGACAGCAACATCTCCATGAGCATCAAGGACATGCGTAACAATGAGGCAGGATATCTGTTCTCACTCACCGTCAGCTTTATGGAAAAGGTCAACCGTCAGTTGGCTGATCACAACAGCAACAACTGGTAATCAGTGGCAATAATAACCAGCACACGTTTTTGAATTCGTGTGCTGGTTATTTTTTGTAAGCATATGGCCAGAAAACAAACCATTAAGCCTCTAGTAACTCTATAGTAAAGGAGATGATCAAGATGAATGCATATTTGATCAGTTCAAAGAAATTTGATCTGGATTGCGAAAAAGCTGTTGCAGAATTTGAATCTGTGAATTCACAGTTCCTGATTTCATATTATGAGCACTGTGATGACTTTGACTATATGTCAGTATACACTGAAGATGCTGAAGATCTCCGTGAAGCGTTTATCACAGCGATTCAGAAGATTCTGGATGCCCTGTCGGATTTTACAACCAACTTGATTGCTGAAGTGAGTGCTCGAATTGAAGCAAAGAAGCTGAATGAGCGTCTTGCAGAAATTAAGTCTGTTATGGCAAAAGATCGTTCTGAGCTTCTCAATCATAATATCAGCATCTTTGATATGGCCAAGTATAAGAAGTTTTATACTGACTTTATCGACCGGTATACTGCTGAGATTAAGAAGATGAGTGCTCGGGAATTTAAGTCATTTGAAGAGTATGAAGAGTGGCGAGATAAGATGCAGAACGATCTCGCTGATTTCAACTATAAGCTGACAGACGAAGAGCAGTGGAAACTTTCTGTCTCTGTGAATTCTGCAATTCATATGACGGAAGATGAGGCAAAGAACTATAAGAAGAACTTACAGTTAGCTCATGCATATGGAGATAAAATGATCTCTGATATGAAGAGCGAATATCATAAGAGAGACATGGGAACTTCCTATGTTGACCTTGATGATAAGGATGCAAGTCTTTTCTCCATGAAGAATTCTGCAATTGTTGGATTCTGTAATCAGCTTTCAGCAGTTATCAAAGCAATTCTTCGTACTATGGCAAAACATCCGTTTGCAACACTTGCTCTTATTGTCGTTGCAATTGCACTGTGATAGAAAGCACCAATGAAGTAAAATAAATCTTCATTGGTGCTTTCTTTTATTTTTTCGGATGAGGATTCTTCTTTTGAATTCTTTTGTAGAAATAGAGTTCGAGTCGGTTCAGAGACTTAGGAGGTTCTTTCGGGAAATCCTCACATCCGAGGAATTGGATAGCAAAGTCATCAGGACGCTTTTTGATACGTTCCAGAAGCTTTGTGGTGTAAGAACGGAGACGACGAGCGCTACGATCATCGTGAGCTTCTTTATTTCGGTTTATGTAAAGAGGGCATTCTGCACAACGATGATACGACAGAGTAGCTTCGATATTATCCGTTCGATACGGATAAAGATTATACTTGCAGTATTGATGATCGTCATTCTTTCGTTTGATATGAAAAAGGCATTCATCACACAGACAGCTAGTAGGAATGAGTTCCGGTTGATTATTTTGATTGGTCATGGCCTTCTCCCTCTTTTCTACATTTTGCAATAAAGTCGTTATATTTTTTATCCAACGCTTTATTGGTAAGATGCTTTAATACGAGTTTCTCAGCGAAATTCACCTTAACTCCAAGGAACTGTGTGATGAAATCTTCAGGATGCTCCTTGATTCGCTTCAGGAGAACCTGACATGCGTTTCTCATACCACCCATCGTGAGCTTGTTCTTAGTAAGAGAATTAGTCCAATCAACGTAGAACGGGCATTTTCCATAAATGTATCCATGAAGACATGCATTTTTGATTTCATTTTCAGGAATCTCATACATGCCGAGGCGGCACATTTCAATGCCAACCATGCCGTCATCGTCTATAGTTCCCTGATCATGAAACATGCATTCTGAAAACCCGCAATAGCACGGCTTCCTGTTTTCATACCCTTTCTCTTTTTGCATAAGAATTCCTCCTTATCGACCAGTAGAGCCAAAACCACCATTTCGTGTCACATACTCGGTATCTGTAGTATATGCAAGACCATACTGGAGGAAAATGCCTTGGCAGAACTTATCACCTTTCTTCAGGTTGATTTCTTTTTCTCCACCATTATAGATCTTCACCATGATATGGCCTTCATCAGAAGGACCCTCACAATGGGTGTTATAATAATCACCATCCACGATTCCTACTGTATTTGCAAGACTCATGTGGAACTTAAAGCCAAGTCCACTCTTAGGGCACAGCATCAGCATCCAACCCGGATCAATCTTGCAACGAACACCAGTATTGATGACAGTAGATTCACCACTCTTCAGAGAAACGTCTTCGGTAATGTAGAAGTCGAATCCTGCGCTGTCCTTTGTTGCACGAGTAGGAAGTTTGATTTCATCGTAGCGGCAAAGACGATCATAGCCGTCTTCCATATTACGACGAATTTCATCCCATGCATGATCACTGATTCTTTGGAAGTTAGCAACGTACATCATAAGTTTACATTTCCTTTCTTTGGTAAGAATAATAGTGAAACGTCGTTAAGTGTTTGTGAACCTCTTAGCAGAATAATATACCCTATACTGCGAGTATTTCATCCAGTATAGGGTATATTACGTTTATTGGCTGCCCCGGGTGGAATCGAACCACCGATGAAGGAGTCAAAGTCCTTTGTCTTTACCGCTTGACGACGAGGCATTATTTAGGATACTAACACCTACCACATCCAGGTCAAGCAGAAGATATGGTAGGTGAAAGTATCTGATTTTTAGGAGGTCAAATATATGTCCAATCCATGACACAACAATGAAGATTACTGTCACGGTGATATCAAAATACGTCACCGCTGAGATTCGAACTCAGGGAGGTGTTATCCTCGGCAGTTTTCAAGACTGCTTCCTTAAACCACTCGGACACGGTGACAAAAAGCGCTCTTTATTTGATTCGAACAAATGACACGTGGATTAACAGTCCACTGCTCTAACCGACTGAGCTAAAAGAGCATGATAAAATATCCATCCAATATCCTGTACTGAATGGATATTCTTGGAGCTAGATTAGGGGCTCGAACCCTAGGAACCTATTGATTACAAATCAATCGCTCTGCCAACTGAGCTAATCTAGCATGATAGATATGAAATCAATCATATCTATCTGTTTTTATTTTATTTATAAATTCGCCCACTCATCATCGGTCATCTTTCGTATGACTAATGATTTATATGGAAGATTGTATGCTTTGCACCATTTACGAATGGCATTATCACAAACCCCGTACTTTTTTCCAATAGTAAGGAATGGAGTGGTTCTAATCAACGCCTTTAACTCTTCTCTAGAAGGTCTTGTCTTAATTTCTTTCTTTGTGTCATCATTATCTGACTCGCATGTATTTTTTCTAGGTTGTACTATAGCTTTTTTAATAAATGTACAGTTACCGTTTTCATATGGCTTAGAATCATCTATCCTCCATAATATATAATTTTCGTCACCGAATCCGATATCTGATGATTTCAGATTTTGATCATGTAGTAATTTGCAGAATTCTTTTGCAGACAGAGTGAATTCTACACCAGATTTTCGCACAGATGATTTTCTTGTAGCAAATTTTTGCATTATTTTATGGTCATCATCTACTAGGGATTTATATTCGTTGATATATGCACTATAGTGTGGGATTTTATAGTCGTCACACCAATTTGCTATAGTTGTCATTGTGACGTTATATTTTCTAGCCACCTTTGACATAGACATTTCTTTTAGCTCTGAAATTAAAGTATTTTTATCTGGGCGGGATTTGATCGCAGTTAATTTGCGATTTTCAAAGTAGCACTTCTGACATAATTGAGTTTTTCTAGCAGCTCTCTTGTCTATCGGTGACCCACATATTTTACAAAACCTATCTCGGTTTGGCGGATTTTTTGCATATCGAAAATGACGTCTTCCGTTTGTTATCGCTTCAGACACGTTTTGCTGTTGAGTGGTGAATCTGCAGTTTCCTACAGCATATGGACCGATATCATGGTATCGTGCAAGAACGTAATTATGCCCTCCATTTTTACCCCATCCAATATCAGAAACTTTTATTCCAGCGTCGTATATTAACTTACAGTAATCTTCAAGGGTTAATATAAACATGATATCACGTCGTCTAGCATCAATTTTTTTCTTATAATATTTAATTATTACGGTTCCATCATCGTCAACTTTAAATCTATACGGGTTTCTTTCTTGTCTATACATATAGTATCTTTCTTCGTTTGATGCTGATAGATATTTTTCAGAGGCATTCCATGAAGAAAGGAAGCTGTTAGATGCGTTCCAATGTCTCACTTCTGCGTGTATCTGTTTTCCTCTGAGAGTAACTTTCTGTCCACAAATCGGACATGTTGTACTTAGACGACGCATCATCCATTTTTCCATTATATACCACAAACCTTTCTTTTATGACCTGTAAATAGACTACTAATTAGATGGTTGTAATCTAATTAGTAGTCTATTACATATTGGTTTGTGGTTATAGTGTCACCGCCCGGGTTCGAACCGGGACCCATAATTAAACGGATAGCCGCCTCAGAGCTACGTGTCTGCCAAAAATTCCACCACGGTGACGCATATTATATATTTATCTTATCGCCTATCTAAGCGATACTTATTTGTTCTATCTTATAATTCTTTATGATTATATATTATATATTCGATGCTTATTAAAGGAGGCTTATAATATGTAGTATGTATTTATTAGAAAAGAATGGGTTAGGTTACAGACACATAACCCATGAGAAATCATCGAAAGGACTGAAGTGAATTTATGAGTAGCAACAGCATTGTCCCTGAAATTCATGACGTTGAAGAATTGAAGACGTTCTTGCGTCCAATTTATTTCATCAACGACTATATGAGGTGCGACGAAGATTATAGTGCGCTGGTTGATCAAATCTATACGATCGTAAAGGGATGTTTCGAAAAGAAAGATTGCCGTGAGTATATGGTGTCTTTCAAGTTTTATAAAGAGAACCGTGATGAGAAGATTCACACGCTTCAATTGCGCCACTTCCTCATCAATCTTTTCATGTGGCATCCTCTCGTGAATCTGTACGATACGGATTTCGAGATGGATGAAAATTATATCTTTGACTGCTGGAATGAAGTTCCTCATCTGAAGGACTACATTGATCAGAAAATCGTCACTGCACTGAGAGATTACAGTGTACGAAATACCACAGTCAATAACTCTATTTCGAATGTGCTTCATGACCTGCGAAGCATTTCGATTAATTTCTCTCTGATTATGGGTCTGACGATGTCCAGCGAGACATTCCTGCATTGGTATCGTGATGATCCCGTTCTTCGCAATCTGATGGAAACCAGATTCCCGCTTGACATGCAGCCGAGTGAGATTGAAGATTCTCTGGCTGACATTCAGAAGCAACTGATCGCTGAGATCAAATCTCGGAAGGACGATCCCGTTGGTACGATTCTTCGTGCGGACACTGGCATTAAGCACAAGCAGCTCGTTGAGTTTACTGCTCATATGGGCTTGAAGCCTGACCTTGCTGGTATCACCATCCCGCTTCCTATCAACTCTTCTACTCTGATTCGTGGTCTGGATAAACCGAGTTCTCATTACATTGATGCATTGGGCGCTCGCAAATCTCTGATTATGAATAAGAAGGTCATGGGAAACGCTGGCTATTTCGGCAAGCTCGTCCTTCTGCTGGCACGCACTTTGTCTCTGTCCAAGACCGTGTCGGATTGCGGAACGAAGCATTATCTGAAGATTTATATCAAAACTCCTCAGATGCTTCAGAAGTATAACAACCGGTACTACGTGGATGCGGACGGTGAAATCCGTCTTGTGAATGCAAGAAAGGATACGCATTTGATTGGTACCTGGGTTAATTTCCGTAGCCCGATCACTTGTTCGTGCCATGATGAAGTGTGCCACGTCTGCTTTGGCCGTACGTCTACGATGAACTTCGATATTTCTGCTGGCGTTGTTGGCTTTGAGGTTGAGGAGTTCACTAAGGTTGTGAACCAGATGATTCTGTCTGCAAAGCATTTGCTTACCACAGTATCTGAGAAGATCAACTTCTCTGAGGAGTTCAATCGTTTCTTTAAGCTGTACTGCGGTGAGGTGAGTCCAAAGATTGGGGATGACGCAATTCCTGATATCGAAGACTGGGCAGTTTGGATTGATCCCACTTCCATTCAGAAAGCAGATGAGCTGGATGAAGATTCTTCGTTCAACAGCTATGTGCTCGGTGGCTTCTATGTACAGAATATGAAGACTCATGAGTCTATCTGGATTTCTACGGATGAAGATCGTGAGTTGTTCTTGACTGACGACTTGATTGATCTCGTTCGTAAGGGTCGTGGCTATGCTCGTTTCTCTGAGATGAACGAACTGACTACTTTGTTTAGTATCGTCATCATGAATAACGAGCTGACGAAGCCGTTGTACTCTCTGATGAGCCTTCTGAATAGTAAGGCGAAAGCAGATCAGAACGTCACGTCCAACTATCATGAGATGGCACAGAAGTTTACCGATCTTCTGCTTGATGCAAAGATTGGTGCAACTGCGTTGTCTGGTGAGCTGATTATCAGCCGTCTGATTCGTAAGGATCCGGATGTTGATTTTGAGCGTCCTGATTTCACGAAGGATGAGGTTGGTAAGTACAAGATTCTTACCGTCTCTCGCGCAATCGAGCACAATAAGTCTCCTCTGCTTGGCTTTGCTGGTCAGGACATCAAGCGTCAGTTGATGAGTGATAACTTGGTTACGATCAAGAATGCTCCTTCTTATATTGACGCATACTTCAAGAAGACTACTTCTACTGAGCGTTTCATCGAAGACCATGCAGTTTCCACTGATTCTGATTCGGTGATTGATGAAGTCGACGATGAGGAATAAATAATATAAGCCTGACTATAGAATAAATCGTAGTCAGGCTTATTTTTCTTTTAGGAGGTGTATAGGATGGCAAATAGCATGATAAATCGTCTTATGGGTACCACCCGTAATGTAATCAATATCAAACAGACACAAACTGGCGGCGATAATATCGTCCAGGCTCAAAGTATAAATATTACACAGACGATTAGCGGAGATGGCAATACTGTAGTTGGCATTACTGTGAACGATGGATCTAAAGATGAGCCTGAAGATATGTCTAAAGACGAGGCTGCGGCGAAGTCTGATTTATTTGAAAAAACTTCCGAGGGCGGAGTTGCAATGACTGACTGGAATTTTCATATTGCAGAAAGTCTCATAAACCAAGCCCATGAAAATGGATATACTACGAAAAAGGTTTATGATTCCGGCCTTACAGAGGATCAGGAAGAAGAAGTAAATCGAATGACCAATGAGCTTCGTGAAGGCCAGAGGAAAGAAGCGGCTCGAATGGCTCATGAATTTCATGAAGACCAACGGAAAGCGGAGAAAATCAAACGTTGGAAAGTCCATAATATGTATGGCATCTCCAATAACACGAATGTCTTTGGAGAAACGATTGGTGAGTTCTATTGGGTCTATGATGATGACGGCGAAGTTTGCCTTGAGCAGAACAGTGGAAACACTGTGAAGCATTACTACCATTTGGATGTTGCAGCGCGTAGCAAAACGAAGAATATCTCCGGTCAAATCCAATGGGATGGTGTAGGTCGTTCACACAACCTTTTCTATGATCCTGAAGATGGACAGGTTTATATCCTTCTTCCGAAAAAGGGCAACACCTATATCTCGCAGTTCAAGTGTGTCACGCTTACTAAACTGAGAGGTAAAACTAAGGTTGCTACCTCGGATGGATTCGGATATAATTTCCAGTCTTATGACGTCCACTACGACTCTCACGCTGATTGCATTTATAAGATTGATCCGTATCGTAGCCTCATCTTAGATGCATCTATGACGCAATGGGATATCATCTGTGAATGGGTTCGTGAGAACTATATGGATATCATTGCCGCTGGCATCGGCACCCTGATCTATTTCGCTAGAAGATTCTTCTGGTGATAATAACCGCTGTGGATAGAATAAAATCTTCCACAGCGGTTATTTTTTTATTTCTTTAATTTCGCTTCTCTTTTATCGAGATAATATTGCTTCATCTCAAAGTTCTTACAGGTTTCGAATCCATGCTTTGCATGGTAATTTCCAACATGACGACGAGGGAATTGATCAGGTTTCTCAAGTCCATAGAGGCAGCTTCCAAGGAACTTTTTATTTTTTCCATTGGAAATGAAATGCTTGCACAGATAGCAGCATTTACTCCTATGATGAGCCCTCACACAATCATGCTCTTTGAAGTAATAATATCGGACGTAGTCGAGATAGTCTTCAACCAGATTCTTATCCGTCCAGTCGACAATTCCGTCTTCATCAACTCCTTCAAAGAAGTATGAATACACATCATCATATCGTGAATCAATATGTGTGAGAAAGTCATCCATGGTAGCACCAGGAATTCCTTTGTAGAATTTCGGATGAAAATCACCCGTCCATGTATCATCATGATGTGGAAAATATGTCGTACGAAAATAGTTGCTCATATCATTCCATCCCTTTCTTTTCTACTGAGTTTCTTACACTAACGTAATCTCAGGAATTAGAATGGAATTTTTTATAAATAATCAACCTTCTAACAGTGAGATAGAATGGATTAAAAGATTCATTCTAAGCAAGGTTTTTATTCGGTGAAATCCCGAAGCAACTGTCGTGATGACAGATGTAACGCTTATTGCCCTTTTATGTTATGGCTTGGCCGACCTCAATCCGCTAAAGCTTAGCTGGTTTTTAGTTACCGGAAACGGGGATTGGGAAACAGAAGTGGCTCATAGGAGGGACGCGTGGGCTTGGTGTATATAGCCTGAGTTGGCTGTCTTTCTCGCAGACACCCTTGAGGTTCCGAAAACAGCCAGAGGAGTAAATGCGGACTCCTCGGAGAGATAGATGTATACGCATCCTTTGGTAGGTTGGAGTGCCAGGTTGACACAGATCTGGCTGTATAAGGCTAATTACTGTGGCGTTCCTCGTACTGTTTTGAAGGCGCATATGGGATTAGGCGAAAGGTTAAACCTCCCTCTCTTAGTTATTTCCGCCCTAAGTGGATGAAGGGCACACAGATACAATGAGTTTCTCTCATCATAGCAACCTTTCTGTTTTGAGCGATCAGAACGCAGGTAACACATCCACATCCTACATGGGTAATCACTACTACATACGGTTCTTCAAATTTCCGCGTGTAGTAGTGATTATCTACCATAGTAAAGACAGGTACTTAATTTAGACCTGGTATTCTATCGAATCATGAAAGAAGGGTGTTGAAAATGCCGAAATATAAACTTCTTCCTGCTGTGTCAACGTCATTTTCCAAAGAGTTGTATACGATTGTCGCACAGGAAGATTTCGTTGCTATGGATGGGACATTCATTCCTTGTGGAACACAAGGAGGATTTGTATCGAGCAAAGATGCAATTCCGAATACTCATTCTGACAAGAGTTGGGTGTTTGCAGCAAATGGCTTTGTTTGTGCCAATGCAAAGATCGTGAACTCTGTCGTTCGATTTGGCTTTGTATCCGGTAATGCAAAAGTTACAAATTCGATCATTGATAAGAAAAGCGCTATTATGGAAGACGCTACAATTGAAGATTCTACTGTATACGATAGCGTAGTTGGTTGCAGTTCTAAAGTGATGAACTGCGTCTTGAAGAAAGGGAATTGCATCAATCTGTATGAAAAGAGTTGTATGATTGGTGCATATCTTGAGAATGCTTCGATCTCAGGTAATTACATTATCAATGAAGGTCGTTTCGTTGATGTTGCTCTGCATAATGGTGATAAAATAAAGACGTATAATAAGGCCGAGTTAAATAGTGTAACTGATCTTGGCCAAATAAAGCTTCCGTATCGTGAAAAGCATGGAACCACGATGTTTGTAAAGAGGAATCGTGAAGCGAGTGCTGAATTAAAAGCAGCTAAGCTGAATGGAGAACTTCCTCCAGATTATGATATAAATAAATAAAAATCCTCTCAACTATATGGTATGAATGAGTTTTTTATCATAGACAATGTCTAGGAGTTTTTCTCATTCAATCTTGGTAGCCCCCATGTTGGTTGACGCCGTCAGTGACGCCGGCCATTTGAGAGTAGTGGCTGCTGGATAGACATGGACCTCCGTTCTATGTCAGGACGCGCTCGAGCGCCCGAAGTTCGATGATATAGTTTCCACATAACTATTTCGGGCCCAGTAAGATTCTGGGGATCGGTATGAAGTATCATATGGCATGTAACTTTTAGTCTTTTTCTTGTTGCATTTGGTTGCCTCCAAATTGTCATTTGAGTTTTTGACTTTGCATCGTTATTTGCTTTTGGTTGTGGACTTCTAAATACTGATTAACGTTCACAGTGCTCGAGGTACAGGAGCCATTGGCCAACGCTTCTGTAGATATGTCGGGCCTGTATGCCATGGCATGTATGAAAGAAGGGGTTCGAATATGGATTCAAGGCTTTATTAGGCCGTCCATAGGGTTGAGTAAAATTCTCATGCTCCCGGTTGAAGTGTATTCCCATACAATGTATATCGCCGCCGTAGGCGCTCGTGTAAGTGCTTCTCAACTTGCCGGTTTGATTCCGGTAAAGTTTTAGAAAGCAACGATAGAGTTGTCCAAAGATCGGCGACGTTATAACGATTGAGAATATATGAAGCCACGATCTTTGGAGTAACTCAATTTTGGCATTACTATGCAGAGTAAGTTCACAGTTACGGAATTTACTCTGCATTTTTATTATAGATACAATTAAATAGATATCCCCCATTAGCTTAAGGAAAGCAGGAGGCTCTATAACCCTCCATTGACACTAGATAGGTGTGAGATGGGGCCCGATACCCCGGTGGGGGACCACTATGTTCCTTTCACATTTTGGCACTTCCGACAAAGATAGACACTGATATTTCTTCATTGAGTATCAGTGTCTATCTTACATACCACCTGAAAACAGTATTCTAATCAGTTAGGCTTTCACTTGTATTGATAAATACTAAAAGAAAGGGGAGATAATAGAAGTTATGGGTAAATTAACCGGTGAGCTCACTCCGAATTATGATAATATTTTGAATAGTACGTATGACGAAGATGAGCTGAATAAATTGCTCCATACAACCGTTGAGAACTCTTTTCAATTTCTGAAGAGAGTCCAGAAGAGTTACAGTTGTATGGAACGATTCCACTTTACACAAGCTAATTTCTTTGTGGATAAGAATTACCCTACGGAACTTTGCATCTCTGTTCCGAAAGACTTTATTGACGCGACTAAGCGTAAGGTATATAAATACAGTAAGTATTTCGGTAAGTATATTACCTATGCTGACATTGCCGAAGACTTATCAGAGAAGCAATTTAAACCCGAGTATTCTCCGGAAACGGTGTTTGAATTTACACCGTGCGCTATTGTGGATAACCGGGTTGCGTTGAATGTATGCTTTAAGTGCACTTTGGATGGTCGTACAGAGATTGTGTTCCACGATCTTCCTGCAAAGGCATCTTATTTCAAGGAAAAGCACAATATCGAAGTATTCATGCTTCGAAATACTTGGACGCATAGCTTCCTGACGAATACAATCGTACTGAAGAATATTCTGGATGCAAAGGCTGAGAATTATATCTTCAGTAAGACTCTGACTGGTGTCCTGATGAAAGGAACCCCGATCTTCTACACAGTTCGTTGTGTGAATAAGACGACGAAAAACTGCTATGAAATCATGGGTAACAGCCTGAACTATGGTAGAGTTGATGATGAGGGCAATCTAGTTATTCCTGCAACGGATTGGCTGAAAAATTATTTTGCTCACCATGGCGGCAATACGTTTGAGATTACTTTCTTCCATCCGAACTACATGTATGAGGTGGAAGGAATTCGGACACTGAGAAAGCGTACGAGTAATGAAAATTACTCATGCATTGCTGTCATTCAGGAAGAAGAAGGCGTTCCTTACAATATGCCGATTCCTGAAGAGAATATCATTATTTTCTTTAAGGATAAGACAACTGGCGAGGTAACCTACTTTAACTACAGCGATCTGACCAGACTGCATTACCCGAATATCTATGAAATCATTACGACAAAAGATGTTGCAGATAAATATGACGTAAAACTCTTCTATCTGTATCGTCCGATGGAACGGTATCTGAGGTACACCAATCAGTTTGACTACATTCACAAGTTCTTCAAAAAGCAAGTGAGTGATAAGTACGGTGAAACTAATCTGGAAGGTGCCCTCAATAAGCTTCTGTATGATAAGGTAGATCCATCTCTCGATCCTACTAAGAAGTATTTTGAGAGTACGTTTGAGTATGAAGATCCTGATTATATCTATAATCATGGTGATTTCATCAATTCGAAGCAGTATCCGGATTCGTATGACTACAAGATTGACAAAGCCAGTCAATGGGGTCTTCTTGAGCCGAAGCCGCAGGAAAAGTATATCGGTGCTACGAATCCTACTTCTGATCTCTATTACATGTATGCTGGTAACGTTGATCTTCCGAAGCGCGAACGTAACAGCACTGCAAAAGAAGATCCGAAGAATCCGATTACTTTCGAGGAAACCAGATATCTTCTCGTCTTCCGAAATGATGGGCCGAATAGTCTGCAACTTCGATACTTCATTGATGGACTCCTGTGCACAAAGTATCTTCAGATTCACGTTGGTGAGTTCGATTATATCTATATTCCCAAGGAGTTTATCACTCCAGTGTCTCATATCGTGATCGAACGGTTTGATTACTATTCTTATTATAAGAAGCATGCTTTCAAATCCACGGATGAAGTGTGGGATATGGATTTCACGGATGCATCGTCCATGATTCCTACTTGGCACGACCTGTTTGTTCGCAAGGATGAAGTTGAGAAGATTGATAAGGATCTTTTCACATTCTATACCTTGGTGAATATGAACGACTATAATAAGAAGCTCAGTCTTGCCGAGAGAAAAGAAAAATGTGGCATTCCTGCAAATGTGGAAGTCATTGATGGTGAAAAAGGTGAAATGTATATGAAGATCACTCCGGATGTGGAGAAAGATCTTCCGAAATATATGCATCTCACTCGAATGAAAGTAAAACTGAATGATGCTAGTAAAGTCAATGTGACCTATACTTTCATCGTTAACAAGGATTCTTTCATTCGTCATGATGTCACTCCTCCAATGATGAATGTCCAGCGATATGGTATCTTGAAGAATGCTATCCCTTGGATTGAGGATGCTACTTATCTTCGTACATTTGTCGATAGGCGTCGAATCGTCTGTAACATCAAGATCGAGAGTGATGGCCCGTATAAGCTTGTAGCACGAACGGACTATTTCCCGACTACAACAGAATACGTACAATCAACTGACGTTACTCCGTATTCGTACAAACGAGTTGCATTCATTCCGGAAATTCCGGAAAACTATATGATTGATACAGCAGACTATTTGGATACTCCGTTTAGTCTCGACTATTACGAAGTCTATCTGAATGGTCGTCGACTGTTCCATTATAATATCGAATGCATCACTGGTAGATTTATCAAGCTTTATAATGTCATATCTCGTCTGAATCTTGCCATTTATAAAAAGGATATGGATCCTTCCATTTTCTCTACCAATAAGCCGAATCGGGAACATACTCCGATGGATGAGTTTCTCAATAATCCGGATATTGATAATAAGACGAAGGATGATTTTCTTGACTGGCTTATCAAAGACAAACATGGTGAGCTCGATGGTAAACCGGGTGAGAATCTTGAGCCTAATGTCAATGATGCAGTTACTCCGGATGCAGATACTACGGATATGAAGCGATTCTATACGGATATCATTATTCCGCGTGGAGTTACAAAGCCTCAGTCTTGGATTCTTGATGGTACGAATGTCCAGAACAACTATCCTGCTGTGTGGACTAACTATCAGAAGAATAATAAGATCGTTATTCGTCCGAACTTCAATTATAATGGCTTGATGGTGATGATGCTCAGTAGATATACTGAGGTTTAATACGATGATTGTCACCTTATACGAGAAACTTATCATTAAGATTCCTAGAGAGACAATCAAAGAGAAAGGTGGCTAAATAAATGGCTGGTATTCAGGCACGCTATGGTATCTCTGCTCTTGATCTTGGCCATAAAGAGTATGCACAAGACGACGAGCTTATGGTACGTGGCGATGATGGCCGTATGTACTATAAACGTACAGATGGTGTAATCGTAGCATATGCTGATAAAGACCTTAGCGAAGCTGAGGTCATTTCCAATACCATGGGTGTTCTTATGGGCATCGACGGTTTGGTTCTTCCGGAAAACGAATATATCGTCTATCGTACGATTGATACGACTGGTAAGCTTGATCTTGTGTCAAGTTCTGATGTCGGTATTGATCGTCGATTCACAATGTCTCCTAACATTCCCGGATTCTTCTTTAGAATTCGTGGCAATAAGGAAGTATCTTCTACTGCTGCAATCTTGAAGTCCATTTACGCAAGTCGTGTTGCAAATGGTACTGATCCAGAGGTTACGGTGAAGATTGCCGTTTCAAATAATGGAGCAAGTGAGCAGACTTATACAGTCAACACAATTCTTGATAAGGTTAACTTTATCAAGTTCACTGGTTTCACAAACCCCACAAATTATATTGTGAAGATTGTGTCCGTTTCGTTCCCGCTGTTCAAAGCAGCATATACAGCTGCAAGACCGGTTGATAAGACTGCTTTGCAGAGCATCAATAACGGTAACGAAACGTTTGAGATCAACACGATTGATGTGATTGGTTATGCAAAGGATATTAGATCTCTTTCTGACGAAATCACTGATGATGTGATGATTAAGACTGTTACAAACAGCAAGACCGCATCTACCACTTATACTGCTCAGAATGCAGCAGTTGCTTCTGTTGGTGGTATTGGCAAATACGAGATCGTTATCCAGAAAGAGAATCCGAATACGGAATGCATCTGGGGAAAGATTATCGAGCAAAAAGAGTAAATTTTAAATGACCCATATCTTGTATTGGATATGGGTCATTTTACCGGCTTTCAGATTAACCGTAAACATCTTATTAAATGCTATGATACAAACAAGGGATAGCGACTCGGCTATCCCAGTTTATATCTATAGAAATAACTTTTTAAGGAGTGATTTTTAATATGGCATCTAATATTAAGAAGGTCCTTCTGAAGAAGCAGCTTAACAAGGTCGTTTACGATCTGTATGTTAAGACTTCTGCAGAGCTGGTCATGGTCACTGACAGCCAGACTCTGACTCAGAAGCTGGCTGTTGTCGACGCTGATGTTGCTGATGCAAAGGCTAAGCTGAATAAGCTGCTGGGCAGTGACGACGCGACCTCTATTTCTAAGCAGATCGACGACAAGGTCGCTGCTCTGAAGGCTGAGCTGACCAACGAGAAGGACGCTACTTCTCTGGCTGGTAAGATCGCAAAGGTCACCGCTGATCTGACTGCTGAGGTTACTCGTGCAAAGGCTGCTGAGGCTGCTAATGCTGGCAACATCACCAAACTGGATACTCGCATGACCGCTGCTGAGGGTACCATCAAGACACTGGTTGGTACCGATGCAAGCAAGTCTGTTCGCACCATCGCTAACGAGGAGCTGGCTAAGCAGCTGATTCCTGGCGATGCTAAGGAGTCTCTGGATACTCTGGGTGAGATTGCTGCCTGGATTCAGAAGCACCCCGATGATGCAGCTGCGATGAACAAGAAGATCACTGACCTGACCACTAAGGTTGGTGCTATCCCTGCCGAGGGCACTGGTGCTGGTTCTGCTACTGTTGTTGCATACGCAGCAGCTCTGGCAGCCGATGCAAAGAAGGCTGGTACAGATGCTAACACCGCAGCCGCAGCAGCTAAGAAGGCAGCTACCGATGAGGCTACTCGTGCAAAGGCTGCCGAGGGCACTCTGACCTCAAATCTGAACGCTCTGACCACTAAGGTTGGCACAATTCCCACTGCTGGCACTGGTGCTGGCTCTGCTACTGTCGTTGCATATGCTAAGGCCGTTGCAGATGCCGCAAGCGCTGCCGCTGCCACCGCAAAGACTGCTGCCGACAATGCAAAGAAGGCTGCCGACGCCGAGGCTACCCGTGCAAAGGGTGTTGAGAACACACTGACTGCTGCTGTCAATGCTCGTGCTCGCTTCTTCTGCCAGGCTGAGCAGCCTGCTGATCTGGCTGATACCGATATCTGGGCACAGATCATTGAGTAATCTCTATAGAGTGTAAGCATACATTCTGATCAATAGAGTTACTTAAAAACTTTGGCTATGTGTAATAGATCAAAGTGACGAATGGACACTGTCAGTTACACGTAACTGACAGTGTCTTTTGTATAATAAATGCGTTTTGGAGGATATGATTATGAGTTCTAGCACTTCAAAAAATATTATCTTCAAAACGCTTGTGGATGATGAAGCATTTCCTTTATATCCTAAAACTTCTGTAAATCAAGTTCAAATTGATGACGACCATGCTCTTTCTGACATGCTCGTCACCATGTGTAATACAATTGACGCCAATACAAAGAAAATCACTTCTGTTGAAAATAAAAGTCCTGAGCTTCCTAATAATGTGAAGCAGCTTTTAATTAATCTTTTTGCCGGAGCAGCATACGGGAATAAGAAGATGGCTCCTGTATTTGAAGCTCTTTGCAATGAATGGAATCTTACTCCAACTGATGACGATCCATCTGATTCTGTCCATATTCTGTATAATCTCGAATCTCCGGTAACCTTTGATCCTAGTAAGAAGCAGTGTATTGACACTGGTGTCAAGCTGTTCGAAAACATCACTGATGAAAAATTTACCATCATGATTGATTTTACGAATGGTGAGAATGCATCGGTTAGCTCTACAGAAATGGGAACTGTCATGCATTGTATGAGAGAAGCTTCTCCGTGGCCCGGTGTGGTCATTTCTGTTCTCTCAGGTAGTGGTAATGCAAAACTGTCAACTTATCGTAATCAGCAAATTCTGACAAAAACCACAGCTTCTACCCCGTTTGCTGGTCGTAATACAAAAACTGTAATCTGCTTTAGAGGCCAGCAGATGCGCGTCGTCTGTCCGACGGCAGGTGCTGTAGATACTTCAGAATCCGCAAGTCTTGCTGAAAACAAAGCAGATACTGGATGGTTTTATGTATCTGATATGTCAACTACGATTAGTGACACTCTTATTCTTGGTGCTTACAAAGAAACCAACGGTACTACTGGTCGGTACTTTGATGGCACAATTAACAGTTGCAAAGTGTATTCTGGCATTTGCTCAGACAATATGATTCAAGAGTTCTTGAATACGACTGTGGATTTTGGTGATAATACGCCTGTAACGTTTACGACGCCCGAATATAAACTGGACAAACCGAAGGCATTCGTTCCTGCAAATAATGATTGTATCGACACCGGCATTAAGCTGTTCGAAAACATCACCAACTTAGTGCATACAATTTGCATTCAAGGTATTACAGGAGCGAACCTTGATAAAACTGCTGAAAACAAATATTCACTCGTTCATTGTATGGAAGAGACACGGCCTTATCCCGGCCTGAGTGTTGCGGTTTGGCCGTCTGGTGAGTATGGAATCGGTGTGTATAGTACCTCCGTGACGAAATGTAAACCTAGTGTGGATAAATCAAAAGCTGAAGAATTTAAGCTCATGATTATTTTCAAGGGCAACACAGTTCGTACGATTTTTGGTACGAAGAATTCAAATGGCAACACGCATAATGTATTAGATTCTGGAAAAACTTCCATTAGTGGTATGACAACAACTGTTGATAAGACCCTCCTCTTTGGTGCATATCATCAGTCTGATAATACCCTTGGCCGTTTCTGGGACGGCACTCTGAATCGTGCTGAGGTTTATAAGGAAAGCTTTACTGATAAGCAGATTTTTGCATGGATGAATGACTGGACTTATAATCAGTAAGGGAGGGCAATAAATGGCTATTTATGATTTATTGAACTCATCCTTACTTGGATCAGCATTTAATTCAAAAGGAAATCATTTGGAAAAAGTATATGACCTCAATGGTCATCTTATCTGGGTTTCTAACAGTAATGATGCTAATGGTGATACTGAAGATATTCCTGAAGGATTATCAGCAGCATCATACTGGAAGTTCCGCAAAGTTTCTGATACAACAGATCCATCGTATTCCAGCGTGGCTGAATCTAAAGTTGATTATGTCGACAATGATTGGGATACCGTTACGGTTCCTCACGATTGGAGTATCCGGAATCAGTTCAATAATGCGTCTGCATCCACATATGAAGGCGGCTATCTTGATGGTGGCGATGCGTGGTACCGAGTGAAATTCACTCTTCCTGATGATCTGAAGACTCATCGTATCATTCTCTATTTCGATGGAGTTTATATGGAGAGCACGGTTTATCTGAATGGTGAAGAACTTGGTAAAAACTATCATGGATATAACCCGTTCTGGTTTGATGTCACTGATAAGTTAAACGCAACAGGTGCTAACGTCCTTGCTGTGTTTGTGCGAAATCATCAGCCGAGTAGCCGCTGGTATAGTGGATCTGGTATCTATCGTCCTGTATATTTACTCTCTCTGGATAAGCATGATTTTGCAACAAGCGAAATTGTTGTATCTTATCCGAATCTGGAGACTGAAAAAGACGGTAATGTATCAACTACAGTAACTGGAAAGATTCATAATTATGGTAGCGCTGGAGAAAAATCAGTTACTCTTACAATTCGTAAGGATGGAACTGATGTAGTCTCTTCGTCGAACACCATTTCCTTTGCAACAGGAGAAAATTCTTTGAATCTATCTGTTGCTGTACCGACTCCTATCCTTTGGGATATTGGTAAGCCGAGCCTGTACCAAGCAGTTATTTCAGTAGATAATACCGAAATCAGTTCCACTACGTTCGGATACCGGTGTACAAAATGGGACGTTGATACTGGATTCTGGATCAATGGCGTTAATGTAAAGATTAAAGGCGTTTGCATGCACCATGATCTTGGTTGCATTGGTGCAGAAGTAAACCGAAGTGCGATTGAGCGTCAGATTGATTCTATGATCAATATGGGAGCAAATGCAATCCGTCTTACTCATAATCCTTCCAGTACGGTATTCCTTGATCTTTGCATGGAGAAAGGTGTTCTTCTTGTTGAAGAACTCTTCGACCATTGGACAGTTGCAAAGAGCACGTATGATTTTGCTCGGTATTATACCGATCACTATAAGGAAGTCGTTCGTAATACACTCCTTCGTGATCGAAATAATCCGGCTATCATCATGTGGAGCCTTGGTAATGAGATTAACCGAACCGCAAATTATACGGTTGATCAGGTTACTCCTATTATTACAGAACTTATTGCAACCGTGAAAAAGTATGATACCACACGTCCCGTTACTATGGGTGAAGACGCTCCTAGTAAAGACAATGCAAAAGCGTGCATGAATTTACTGGATGTGTGTGGTGTCAACTATAATAAGGACAACCTTACAATTCCACATGGACTCGGAAAACCTTCGTATGGGTCTGAGACTACCTCTGCATTGTCTTCACGTGGCGTGTATGCTAGAGATAATACAAAGCTTCAGTGTTCAAGCTATGACGACGATGTTGTAGCATGGGGTAGCTTAGCATCTGCTGCTGTGAAAGCCCACATGACAAATCCTTATTCTTGTGGCATGTTTGTTTGGACTGGCTGGGATTACATTGGTGAACCTACTCCGTTCAATAAATATCCGGCAAAGAGTAGCTATTTTGGCATCGTTGATCTTGCAGGTTTTCCGAAAGACATCTACTACATGTATCAATCTAGGTGGAGTACGAATCCTATGATTCATATTCTTCCCATGAATTGGGACAGTTGGACGGAAGGTAGCACTGTGAAGGTGTGGCTGTATTCCAATTGTGATTCAGTTGAATTATTCCAGGATGATGTGAGTCTCGGTAAAAAATCTCAAGCTGATATTGGTGACAAGTATCAATTTGAGTATGCAGTTACATTTAAGAGAGGTAGATTAACTGCAAAAGGTTATAATTCTTCAGGTAGTGTGGTAGCAAACGATGTTGTTGTGAGCAGCACCGGCGTACCGAAAAAGTTAAGTCTTAGTGCCTATAAGCCGAAGGTAAATATTGCAACAGACGATCTCGTATTTATCATCTGTGATATTTGCGATGAAAACGGAGTTGTAATTCCGACAGCAAATACAACAGTCAAATTTAGCTGTACGGGTGGTACCATTTTAGGGACAGATAATGGTAACGCTGCGTGCGTTGAACCCATGCGGACAAATACGAAGAGCGCTTTCAATGGAAAAGTTCTTTGCGTGTGCAAGCATGATGGAAAAGCAGGGCAAATGACAATCACAGCAACATCAGACGGATTAGAATCTGGAGAAATTCGCGTAACTAAGGAGTAATATCTCAGGACAAATCTTAAAGATGCTTCGGCATTAGATTACTCAATATCGTGAAAGGATGGTATTACTCATATGCTCCTTACTCAATCTACTGATGGCATCCATGCCCTCATGAATAAGATCGACAAGCAGAAGAATGTGCATCCGGTGTATTACACAAATACTGCGGATGATGTTGTGTGTGACGAGAGTATGAATACTCTGACTGAGTATCTGCCCACCGTTACTGACTCAGAAAAGAAAGTCGGTGCGCCTCTGTGCGCCATCACTTATGGTGCTGGTCTTACTCTGGCAGCAGCAACTCTGACTGCTCTGGTCGCAACATCTTGATAAGATTCATTTGCTTTCGTTGGTAAGAATCCTCTCTATTTTATAATTGAAACCCTCATATCTTGGTGAAGTTTACACCTGAGATATGAGGGTTTCAATATTTTTTATTTATATATTATACTAATGAAGGAAGATTGAGATATATCTTTCTATCAATTTTAAAGAGGTGAAAAATAATGGATCCTAAAGTTCTGAAAGCTCTTGGAAGTGCAGTCATGGATATTGCCGGAGATAAGAAGGTACAAAAAGTTGTCCTCGGTACATATACGGACGGCACTACTAGGAACGTCGTGGATGCACTCAGTGGAGAGTTTCTCTCTGGGAAGGACAGAGAGAAATATCTGAAAGGAAAGAAGAAGAAAAAGAAGCATAAGAAAAAGAAGAAAGACATCTGGAATTACGATGACTGATCTTCAGTAAGAAAAATACAGATGGTAGTCGGATGCATGGATTATCATCTGTATTTTTTTATTTTTTATTGGAATCCCATGCCGAAAAGCACCTAAAAACAATTAGGTAAGTTTTCCAATAGGAATCTAAGGCTAAAACTAAATTCATGAGAGAAAGGACAGGTGGTATGTATGTCATCACCGATTAGTGATATCATTGCTGCTGTTCGTGATGCCGGACGTGTCGGGGCAGATGTTACCCATGTGAGTAATCAGATGGTTCGTAAGAGTTTTGCTCGTGGCGCGATGGACACGACCATGCAGTTTCCTTGCCTGATTAGTGATTCTATTCCCATTGATATGGCCAGCACACTTGCAAAAACTATGGAACGAGTGTATGCGTCTTTTGTGCAGACCTATCTTTCTACCCAAAATATCATGAATATCGCTGACTATAAGGATGTGAATCAGTATATCCAGCGTTTTCATAAGAATGTGAAGCTCGAATCTACCGCAATTGATACCTATCTTGAAAACTGCGTGGAACCGGATCCGGATTACGACGCTCTGTTTGCTCGCATCTATGATGGTTCTACCAAGGCATATATCAATGAATCGACTGGCCAGATTCTTGCTTTCAATTTTTCTGAAAAGTTCCCGAAAGCTGTGTTTGAATCTCATAAGGCTCAGATGAATTCTTCTTTGAAGGATCTCGATTATTCTCCGATCCCGAATGTCGGTAATAATCCGTTCTATGCTCGTGAGGCAGAAGTCGATTCTGATTATATGAATAAGAAGATCACGGATATGCAGTTTGATCGTTATCGTGTTGCAAATGATCTGAATAAAGAAAAGTATAAGCAGAGTTTCAATAAGACTGTGCCTCAGCTTCTGAAGGATACTGACGTGAAGAAGCAGAATGACATGCAGCCTTATATGATGCAGGTTCGTCTTTCTGCAATCAACGATGAGGAAGAGTTTGTCCAGTTCGTCGATTTCGTCGTTGGTATTAAGGTGATTCTTCATTCTGTCCATTCGGATGAGATGATTGTGAATCTTACTAATACCATGCAAAACCGCGGAGTTCTCTTCAATTTCATTCGTTGGACTACCGGTGAGAAGTCTCTGGTTAAGGATCTTCTGCTTCATGTCAATGATGTGAAATTGGATGTTGCCAATCGTTCAATGGGTGCATCTCCTTGGTGGAATACTTTGAAGCGTATGCGTTCTACTGCAAAGGCTCAGATGGCTACGATGAGTCGTACTCAGCTGGTTCCTCAGGCAACCGTTGTTATTAACGGCTATGAGGCTGATCTTATCAAGAATAAGACAGGCTATGATCTTCGGAATCCGAAGTTTGCGGTTCCGATGATGCGGTCTCTCTTTCTTATGACATTCATCATTGTCGATGACGGCAATCGTACGGTAGATATTCTCTATGATGGGAATAATACATTTGAGACGTATGCCCTCGAATCACTGGAACGTGAAGTTACGATGAATTCCAATAAGATTGGCAGAGAGCTTACCCGCATGATCAGTCACTAATATATAAAAATTTTGAATAAGGAGGTTATAATAATGGCGATGATTGAGCCGCGACTCGTAAAAGAGTCCGTGCATATTCTGTGCGGAACGGATCACCCGACAATGCGTCAGGAACGTGAAGTTCTCGCATATTTTGAAGATGCAAATTCTTCTGTTACGAGCAAATACCTTGAGCGCCTGTATATGAGCGTTATTTCAAAGGCTCATATTGATTTCGATAATATCCCGGTATCTGCTGGTGATATTGAGAAGTACGTTGGCTACAAGAATATGATTGATGTTCTTGACAATGTCAATGCGCTTGCATCGAATCTGAATAATAAGCAGGTTCAGCAATACGTGATGACCGTTAAGGAAGCAATCAACAACATTCGGAAGCTGGCTCCTCTGTATAAGAAGGGCTTTATGATGAAGAATGAGTACGTCATGCTTGAGTACAATACGTTTGTATACGCATGTGTTCAGGCAACTTCTACGATTCTGTATGAGTTTGTCGATTATGTGAAGCGCCCTGATGCTGCTACCATTAAGATTACTCTGAAGAATACGAAGTATCGTGCTAATACATTCTACATTGATCAGCTTGCGAAGTACAATGCTGTCAATAAGAAGATGCAGTATGCAAAGTTCCTTGACGGTATGCTTAAAGACGGTGAGGATAATTTCATTGGTGCATATACAGCAATTGGCGTTACCGCTGTGGTTGCAGTTGCACTTGCAATTATTCCCGTTATGCGTGAACTGATTTATCAGTACTACAATATCAAGTCGAATATTAGTGATGCTCTTGCTCAGCAGGCGTATTTCCTTGAACTGAATAAGAGTGTCGTTGAGGCAAATTCTGATTTCTCAAAAGAAAAGAAAGCCGATATTCTGATGAAGCAGGAGAAAGTGAAAAATCTTTGTCTGCGCGTCTCTGATAAGCTTCGTGTAACTCATGCTAAGGCAATGAGTGCGGGTGAAGCTGCTATCCGAAATGATTCGAAGTACATGACGCTGGATAACATGAAGCATGGAGACAATGGTTCCACTTCTTCACTCCAGCTTTTGTAAAGGTGGGGTGAAGTATGGAATGGACAGATGTGAAAGACTCTCTGAAATCGTTGTATGATGAGTCATGTGAAGTTTGGAATGGTAAGAAGGATGGTTCTTCGTTCGATGCTGGTCATCGGTTCATTACGGAGTCCATCAATATTTTGGATGGATTTTTCTCTGATAAGGCAGATCAGATTCATAAGATCTATACTGCAATTAAGGAGAATGCGTATCCGTTCAATCGTGTGGAAGTAATTGATCTTCCCATCGCTTATTCCAAGTATATGGATTACTATCCTGGTATGCTTGAGTTTTGCGAGGCTACTGCATCTCTTACTGACAGCGATGACATTGTCGTTGAATCCGCAGTGTCTACTGTGGATACTGTCATTGGGAGAGATAAGAAGTTCGTCGATTCTATCTTTTTTATGGAGTCCTATGATTCTATGAATCTGAACGACGCCATGAAGAATGTGGAAATGATTTCCGATCTCGTTGCATTCGAAGAGAAGCTGAAGACCGACATCGACGCTATGAAGGCATCGTTTGATTCTTTCTCTGCAAAGTATAACGATGTGAAAGAATCTGGCGTTTCTATGTACATGCAGTCAGTTGCATCTTTCCTGATGGATATGATCATGAAGATCGTTTATACCTATCATCAGATCGTTGTTAGCATGCAGAATCGTACTGGTTCTGATTTCATTCCGAAGAAAGAAACTCCGGAATACCAAATCTTCTAATAGCAAATAAAGACTATACTCGTAGATTTTATACCTATGAGTATAGTCTTTTCCTTTGTAGTATAGAGATAGCCTTGAAAACAATGAGTTAAAGTTTGAGCTATGATAGTTATTCTTTAGCTAATGGAAGCTCAAGCTTTTCATTACTAAAGAAACTAATTTAAATAATTAAGGAGGTAAATCCTATGACTTTTAGTGAGTATTCACGCATCATGGAAATTGAGGAAGCTAAGGCAGATAATGTCATGGCCGACATCGACTACATGATCGAAAGCGCAAATGCCACTCATAAGCTGAATCTGGCTGATCTGGATTTCAAGTTTGAATCAGAAGACTATGATATGGATGCTATGACTCAGATGTATACTGAGGAAGCAAACGATTTCACAGCAAAGATCAAGCAGGTTTGGGATAAGTTCTACAAGTGGCTTCAGGGTGTCATTTCCGCAATCTTTAATCTTCAGCCGAAGGAAGCTGATGTGAAGGCTGCTGAGGAAGCAAATCCCCAGGGTATCAAGGCTCCTATCGACGTCGATAAGGCTGTCAAGGAAATGGACAAGTGTTCTAATCTTCTGACTCCTGCTTATGCAAAGCGCTTAATGAAAGACGTTGATAATCTTTCTAAGAAAGGCATCAAGGTTAATCTGAAGGTTGACTATGGTAAGCAGCGTGTTCATAACACGAACCATACTCCGCTCATTGATCGCTTCCTGGATGCGTGCACAAGCCTTATGATGGTATTTGCGATTCCTACAGCAACGGTTGTGACTGTTGGTACTGTGGCAAATGGTATTCGTAAGGCATTCGACTTTACAAAGGTCGTTCAGCGTTTTTCTGAGGCAATTGCTGAGAACACAGGTATTGATCTTGGTGGCGTTTTGAGTAGCCTCCAACTCATTACTACAAAAATAAGCGGTGGTGCATCAGCACTCGCTAAGCTTATCCCTATCCCTGGTCTTAAGAATGCCGTGCAACAGCATGAGGATGCAAAAGCCGCCAAGGCTGCTCAGAAAAATGCTGAGGCAACTCCGAAGGATGTTTACGCTAAGGCAAATACCCTTCTCAGTAAGACTACTCAACTTTGCGGTGCTAAGGATGACACAATTAAGAAACGCCTTAAGTCTCCGTATGAAACGGCGAAGAAGGCCCTTCAGGAGATTTCCAGCGTCGTTAAGGTTGATGGATTTGATTGCGGCAAGTTTATTAGTGATTGTGACGAAGCAATTTCCAAGGCAACTCCTAAGGAAGCTTCTCCTATTATCACAAAGCTTAGAGATGCGCTGGATAAGATCCCTCATGATACGCCTGCTAAAAAAGAAGGCGCTTTTAGCCGACTTGCAAATAAACTTGGTGTTGGCCATACGGCCGAGTCAGCTTCTTCTGACTTTGGCGATGATACTGTGTACTCTCAGTTCTTTGAAAGCACCGATATGATCCCGAAGTCTGACACAAGCTATTTCCTGAAGTCGGATGATGAGCGTATCGACGACATGCTGAAGATTCTTGATTCTATGTAATAGGAGGTAAATTCCAATGAAGGATATGACTATTCTGGAATTTGAGAATCAGATGACGCATTTCGATGTTGCTTATGAGCAGGCTTGCATTGAGCATGATCTGAATCTCCGTCGAATTCATAATAAGATGGTTTTGGAAAATGCCATCATGGAAGAAGCTACTGAGCTGTATCTTGCTGAAGCAGAAGAAACTTCCGGTAAGAAAAAGAATATCTTCGTTCGAATGATTGAAGCAATTCAGAAGTTCGTTCGGAATCTTATTTCTAAGATTACTGGTAAGCCTTTGGAAGAAGCTCCGAAGGAAGATATTAAGCTTGAGCAGAATCCGAAGACTCTGATGCAGCGTGGTAAGGATCTGGCTAAGCAGATTACTCAGTGTCTCACTGGGCATAAAGGTGTTGTTGCTGGAGTTGCTGCTGGTGCAGCAGTGGCAACAGCTGCTGGTAATTTCATTCTGAAAGCGTCCACAGCTGGCGATACGATTCGCTCCATTCGAGAGTACATGGGTACTGTCGATGATGATTTGAACCGTTTTAAGGAGCAGATCGAAGAAGGCGAAAAAGCTGGTAAGAATATGGATGAAGCCAAGAAGTATGTAAAGGAATACAGTGGTATCATGTCTCGTCTTGGTACAGTTGTGTCTTGCATCCTTGGTACAAACACAGATCCTAACTACCAGAATATTCGTGATAAGCATGCCAGCGACGTCGGCGGTATGACTCGTGACCAAATTGCTGAGACGCTTAATAACCTTAAGCAGAAGCGTAGAGCTCTTAGTAGCCAAAACGGAATTGTCAAGAGTGCAATTCGTGGTATTTCTAACTTCGGGAATAATAGCAATTATTCTAAAGCTTATAATGCTGCTGGACGAGCTCAAGTTAAGCATGAAATTGATAAGCTTGACAAGGAAATTAAGAAGTACGAAGGAATGCTTAAGGATTCTGGACGCAAGGCCGGAAAGTATAACGCTGTCCATTACGGCGCATACTAACGCCACCAAAAAACAATTAGCTAAGTTTTAGCTACTAAATCTAAGATAAAGGAGTTGTAATACTATGGGTATCTTAACTGAAGCCAATAGTGCTTTTGATATCGCTTCGATGAAGCTGAACGCTATTACCGAAGCGGCCAATCGTCAGTACAACATTAACCTTCGTGAAGCTGAGCTGAAGGTTATGAAGGAACATGGTACTGATGACGAGCTCTCAATGCTGTATGAAGCAGCTGAGAGTGATTTCGTTGAGAATATTCAGAAGGCTCTGGATAAGCTCCGTGAGGCCGTCGTGAAGTTCTATTCCGACTGCCGTGATCGCCTGATGGATCTTCTGAACCGTGTGAATCAGGATGGTAAGCTTGACGCTCTTGAGAAGAAGGTTAAGCTGATGCCTCTGGTTTCTCATAAGAAGATCATGGTTGAGAACTATAAGAGCGAGACTGAGCTGTATGACGATGCCATGAAGTCTATCAATAAGCTTCTGGCAAAGTTCCGTGGTAATCAGGAAGTTACTGCGGATGACGTTGCAGCAGTTGTGAAGAAGTATGACGACAAGCATGAGGACACCATTGGCGCTTCCAATGCTATCAAGATTACTGTCTCTGATGCAATCGCTCAGGCAAAGAAGTTGCTCAGCGTTGCAAATTCTACTCTGAAGGATCACGAGAAGACTGCTCTTACCGCATGCGATGATGCTAAGAAGGATGCAACTAAGGGAAATGCCAATGTTGCAAACCAGATTGCAAATGCGATCGTTCATTTCTGCAAGACCGCACAGAACGACTATCATCGCTGCGTTGCTGGCATGATCACCAGCATCTCTGCTGCTATTGGTGGCTTTAAGAAGGAGAATCCCGATAAGGTTACCAAGGAGTCAACCGATGAGTCCGATAAGAAGATGGAAGAGCTGATGAAGCAGAAGCAGAACTTCGATTCTGACGATTCTTCCAATGAGGATGTTGACATTGACGACGCATTCAGCATTGTCGGCAACGATGCTCTGACCTCTGGCCTGGGCTTTGATTCTGATGACGATGATCTGGGCGCTGACGATGATTCTACTCTGGATGACACCAACTTCGGCGGTGACGCTGAGGAGTGCGGTGACAAGTGTGAGTCCGATCATTATCTTGCTGCACTGGCCGGTGTGGAGACTTTCGAGTCCACTAGCGACGACTACAGCGATAATGATACAGTGAATCGTCTGATGGCAAAGATTCGTACTCTGTAAAACTCTCATAACGTGAGTGAGTGAAAGAAATATTCTAGTCACTCACTCACGTGTTTATTTTATAAGAAAGGAAGGCATCTGAAATGGATGAATCTTTATTCTTCTTAGCAGAAGCATATGCTTATCTTGATCAATATGTAGAAATCTCTGATCTCGATGCTATCATGGAAGCTACAGATAAGGCCAAAGAAGCAAACGCCAATAATGAAAAAGCTGGCGGCGGTGCATTAAATGCAATCAAGAATGCTATTCAGTCTCTGATCAATCTGGTAAAGAATTCAATCGGCGCTGTAGTAAATTTCATTCAAGAAGCATTTATGTCAAGAGATCAGCGTGCCAAGTTCAATGCTTTTAAGCAGAAGATGGCAAAAGATAAGAGATATGCTGGGAAAAAGATCCGTGTTTCCGACTTTAGGGAATATGAAAAGCAGTATGATAATGCTATCTCCCGTATTGACAAGATTTATCGTAACGGAGGTAGTGCTGGTGAGGCAGAAGCTGTAATGGCTGAATTGAATGGTACCCTCCGAAATCTGAAGAAAGCAGCAAAGGGTGGAGCATCAGCTGGAGTTACTACGATGACGCTTCAAGCTGCTCTTGAACTTGCTGATCGCAATATGGTTGCAGCAAAAGGTATTCAGAAAGCTCTGGAAAGTGAAAACGGTTTACTTCAGGCAATTGCAGATTCTGTTGGTGACAAGGAAGCTGCAAAGTTTAAGAAGAAGGTAGACACTTACGCTCGTGACGGCGTCTTCCATCGAATGAAAGTAAATCTTCTTTGCAGAAAGCAGAAAGATTTGGTTGCTGTTGGGCAGGGCCTTATCAAAAACATCACTTCTTTCTTCAAAGTAGATGCTGCTGGTAATGTTTCTGTGACAAAGGGAAGCTTTATGACGGGCGTCTATAGAAATGCTGACACAATCAATGCTGTTATGAAGGGTGCAAACCCTGATGGTAAAAAATCATCAGTGACACAGTTGATGGGTAAAGCTCTTCGTGGAGCAAATGCTGCACGTAAAGCAAACGATTTTGTTAACGACGCAAAGAACCTCTGATTTAACCTTACATTGATACATGAAGCACATTCGTATAAGCCGTTTGTGCTTCATGTATCAATACACACATCGAAAAAATAAGGAGTGGCTGTGTTATGAGAGAGTGCCCCATGTGTAAATCCAATCGAGTTTATAAATGCAGTAAGTTGAATAATAAAACTGGATATATAGACATCTGGTATGGATGCATGCAATGCTCATATATCAGTGAAGAAGAAGTAAGTGATTCGGAACGAGGAATATCTCTGATGATTATTTGGAATGATATAGCCTCGTAAGATATGGCGTGAAAACACATCTTTAATACTCCTAACAAAATCTAATATAAAGGAAGGTGTTTAATATGGTGAAAACTGATCAGTCATATATCAATCAGTATCTGAAGTATGACCTGGTTTTCGAAGCATGCGACGAATGTGAACGTGCTTGCATTGAAGCTGATTACCTTCTCCGAAAGAGTCAGCGAGATGCATACCTTAATTCTTTCTTCGAAGCAAGTCTGTTTGGTAAGAAGAAGGATCCTGTTGTGAAAAAAGCTGATGTTGCAGAAGATAATTTCTTTGCAAAGATTGGTAAGGCTATCTCTGATCTTATCAAGCGAATCACCGATTTCATCAAGGATATTGGTGCAGCTATCACTGGTAAGCAGCGGGATATTGATGCCGATACAAAGGCTGTCAATAAGATCATTGCAGAGAATCCTGAACTGAAAAATACCATCGTGAAGGGTATTAAGAAGGAATGGTTTACGAAGCATGACGTTGCTGCTTATAAGAACGACATTGTTGGTCTGATCAATATGCTCGACCAGGGTAAGATTGATAATGAGACTGCGATGGAAAAGTTCGGCGAGTCAACAAAGAAGTTTCTGGCAGGGGCAAAAGATGCTGCTATTGCAACACTTACAATTAGTGGCGTTATGAAACTTGCTGGCAACGTTAATAATGCTCGTAAAGAGAATAAGAGTCTCATTAATGATCTTCGTGACATGACTGCTAAGGTTAAGCAGGATGCTGAAGATAACAACAAGGATCCGAAGAGCATTAGTACGAAACTTAAAATTCTTACAAATGGATTTAAGGTTCTCGTTGGACTGGATAGAGATCAGGAAAAGAAAATTAGCGCTATGCAGGAACTTAGTGAGAGCATGCAGCAGGTTCAAGATACTGGCTCTGTTGCAGTTCGACAGAAATGTACCGAGCTTATTAAGGAACAGCGCACATTGGCTGAAGAGCTTATTTTGGCAGCTGAAAAGTATCCGAAAGATAACGAATCGAAAAAGGCATATGGTCATGCTCTTCATAATTATGATGACGTTATGAAGCGTATTGATCAGGATCCTTATAATAGGTTCATTTACGGAATTTCTTTAAACACTAATTTCCGTAAAGCGGTTGTATATTTTGCAACGAATGCAAATCGAGATCAGAACTATCCGAAAGTATCTGAAACTATTGAGGATCTCAAAATGAAATCCAAGTTCCTCACAATGGATCCAGACTCAAATAAAAGAAAATCTAAGAAGTAAAGGAGGGATATCCAATGGATAGCGGTCTCCGTGTATTGAATTCGTTTGTGCTTGATTACAAGAAAGCACTTACGGATTTTGAGTCACGCAGTTTCGTTTCCAATATGAACTCAGTTCTTACGGAAGGATCTACGTGGGATCTTAAGGTAGCTTCTGCATATGCAGATGGCTCCATTTATTCCCAGTATATTGCAAAAGGTACGGAAAATCTGAATGCAATGCGCGCAATGGATTATTCGTATCTTGATAAGTTTTTCTCAACTATCTATGCTTCAGAGTCTCTTGCTGATAAGAATATCACAATTGCTCTTCAGGATGTGAATGAGATCGAGAAGATTCGTCCCGAATATCTTGCTCTCGTTCCTCAGTTCTTTGATGCATATAGTCGTGATATTATTGCAGGCAAGAAGAAGAAATCTGACATTGATAAGGAGATTGTCTCCTCTGTTTACAAGGAGAAGGTAAAGAAGCAGCTGGTTAAGACCACGCTTGTCATCAATGATACTCGTGATCTGATGAAGCTGGATTCTCCTACTATGGTAAAGGTCAATACGGAATTCCTGATGAATAATGTGATTCCGTTCATTCGGTCTTTCCAGTCCGATGTTGATTTCCTGAATCGACTTGCAGCTCGTACCATTGCTGTACTCGGCCAAACTAGGAATGATATGCAGGCTTCCATTGAGGGTCTGAACGAGGTGATTGCTTCCGGCAGTCTTGACTATAAGACAGAAAATACCGTGAAGTATTTTGCATTTAATTTGCAGCGCACTTATATGAGTCTGTCTGCATATCTGTCTGCAATGCTCATTCGTAAGATGGGGTATTACAGCTATAATATGCGTACGATTCAGAATCTTTACAACGCGATCAATGAATTCTTCCCTGATCCTGAAGCAGTTCTCCATGAGTCTGTCATGGATGGAAATATCAACGACATCGAATCTGCAGATCTTCTGAATTCTATGTTGAATGATAATCTTTCTATCATTCTTCCTAAGATTCGAGAAATTATCAATTGGAAGAAAATCGAGCTTTCCAATGCTGCTGCAAAGATCTACAACATCAAGACGAATGCGATTGATCCGATTGATACAGACAGCCAGGACTATGATAAGACTCCGTATCTCAGTCTGAAGAATTCGATTCTGCAGATTGCAGACCAGCTTCATCAGTTTGAGCTGAAGATCCGTAGCGGCGATATCGTCATGGATGACGTGATGAATGAGCTTGGTCTTAACCAATCTTTTGTCACGCGCTATTCCGAAGTTCTCAGTAAGGCAAAGGACGTTTCCACATATGATTCTCTGGTAACAAACCATATGGCTGATGAAGCTACCAAGGAACTCTATGCAGAGATTTCCAGCTTTGAAGAGAACTGTGAGATGATCTGTACCGCAGCTCGTACTTGCATGAAGTACATTGAGACTCTCCAGAAAACTTACGAGTTTAATTCTGGCAAGCTTGCTGATCCTACATATAAGGAAGCTATTGAGATTATGAATGATCTCAATGGAGCTTATAAGGATTACTGCCTGTCAGTTGCTCGTTCACTGATGGATCGTCTCGATTCCCTGTCTCACATTATGTGTGATTCTGATCGTGGCTATGGTGATGGAAATGATATTCATCCGAGTGTCATTCCTGAAGCATGGTATGACTACGATTATGGCGCATTCATCATTGAGTATGCTCAGCTTGTGAAAGCAGAAAAGAATATCTTCACCAATTTGATGAAGGAATACACTTCTGCTAAGGAGAAGAAATACCGTGGTGTCAACGTTGTCTTTGAAGCAGATGATCCTAATGCCGGCGGCAATACTCCGAACAAGGAAGCTGAGAAGGCCAATAAGGGCGGCGTCACTGGCCAAGTCTCTGTAGGTAATGATGCAAAGACTGCTAATGATAATAACGCCAATAAGAATGGCGACAATAAAGATGAAGGTGTTAAGGGCGTCATCCAGAGATTTATCGAACTCATCAAGAAGCTGATCAATGGCTTCCTTGAGAAGGCTCGCCGTATCACAGGTAAGCATAAGGCATGGCTTGAAGAAGCTAAGCCTAAGCTTATTGATATGGACTGCTCTAAGGTTAGTATCACTGTGGCTCCGTATACTGTCGTGAACCAGAATAATCTTTCTCAGATTATCGGTCACGCGGCATCAGTCATCAATGGTATTAACGCAAATTCTCTGCCTTCTCAGCTTACTTCTACAAAAAGTAATACAGCTCGGTTTATCTTTAAGGATATTCCGAATGTTACTGGCGTCAGCAAAGATGGCGGTTTCCAGGAGAAGGTTCGCCATTGGATGATTTACAACAACACGAATGCTTCGGATGTGAAGCTCTCCACCTATTCTGGAGGTGCTGCTTCTCGTAAGATTCGTGAGATGGTAAATTATTGCGAAGGCTATGAGCAGTTCTCTAAGGATCTTCAGGCTGATCTTGATGAGCTGAATGATGCAGCTGCTAAGAAGCAGGAAGAGATCAATAATTCTGGTCAGAAGCCCGAGCAGCAGACTGCACAGCAGACGAATGATGCTGAAAAGCAGACCACTACTACGGTAATCACTAAGGTGGTTGAGGAATTCGTTCGTGCAACTCTTACTATCACTGAGGCAAAGTATTACGATTTCATGGATAAGCTCCAGAAGCTTGCTCCTGACGTAAAGAAGCCTAAAGAAGACGAGAATGCTGATAACGGCGACAATGGCAAGAAAGAAGAGCCTAAGAACGAAGAGAACAAGGGCTAAATAAAATACAGGTAAGAATCTTGATATTAAGTATCTTGATTCTTACCTGTATTTTTAAGGTGTAACTGTTTTCTTGAGTTCAACTACAGCATCCAAGTCAAGCTCTGCATTATTTCCATTGAATAGGAAAATAGAACTTGCTAGTCTGTAGGTACCTTTGTATTTACCATTGAGAAGCTGATTCTCAAAGACGACAGTAAAGTCTTTATTTGGTGTAAGACCGAGGATATTGACATTTCGCATGCCAATATAAATCGTCATATTATCACCAGTCTGAAGTGATTGATAGACGGTTGCCTTGTAGGGATTAGAGGAATAGTTATACAGAGTTGACTTATTTGCAGATTCCACAGTTTTTGCATTAGAACTTGCAGTCGTCGAACTATTCCCTTTCATATCAATAATTGTAGCATCTGTACCAGAAACGACGTTATCTGACACACCACCAGCAACGATATTGATAGCTGTATTTGCGATGTTATAATAGTATCTCTCTTCCTTATACTTCTCGAGCATATTGGACATCATAGAGATATGATTGGAAGTATCTGTAATATAGAAAACAGATTCCTTCCATTCTTTATCTCTATATGCAGTACATCCACCTTTACAGTCGAGAATATAGCCATCGCTAATACCAAAATAAATCATCGTTCCATACTGATGGAATCCGACGTTATTATTGAGATATCGAAGCTGCTTGTCAATTGACTGTGGAGGAAGAACCATTTCTTCATAGCTCTTTGTGTTTTGAAGAGGGGACATCAAGACATTTGTAACTTTCGCTTTATTAAGAAGATACGCAATCGTTGTGGTCATATCAGCATTATTCACAATCACATTTGCTTGTGAACGAAGTCCAGTGACCCAATCTTTCTTAAACAGGAATAGCTCTACCATATTTTTGAGTTCTTCCAGTTTATTCGTATCATCTTTCTTATTTGCTTCCAGTTTCAAATCCGTCTGATAATCTGCGTTATCATCATCACTGAATAAGACGAAAGTTTCTGTGAACGTATCACGGAGATCACTCATCTCTTCCATTTTTCGTTCACCATCATATTTCCGGATAAAGTGCTGCATGCGGACGATGATTTCAACTTTATCTTTATTCTTGATGAGATTATAGTATCTGGATGCTTCCATCAGAAGAGAAACACGGAAAATAGGGAATGATGCATTTTCATAGTAGTTTTCAATCTTAACAGATTGAATTCGTTCTACTGGGAATTTATCATCATTTCCATTTGTTACGATATGAAATTCTGTAATCCGATACTTATATTCAAGGAACCGATCTTTCTTCAGGTCAATTGTAACTGTAGATAGACTACCCATAAGAAAAAAATCATCTCCTTTCTAGTTTGATGATTTCAATGTGTTAGTTCATTTAGCATCAGTGGGAAATACCGATACCGCGTAGTATTTAGCTCTTCAAGAGAGTTTTGGTCATACCGATCTACAATCTGATTTTTGATTGCAAAGAAATCAGAATCTGTAAGATCAGCATATTGACTATCCAAATTGATGCATCTGCAATTTTGTGCTAAGAGATCATTGTCTCGATCAAGTATAGTACAGCATACATCAATAGAGGTGCAATCTCGAGTAAGGTCTCCATTGTCAATTGCCTTCTTTATTTTATTAGATAGAGTTTTTGGTCCAACTCCTCGAATGGATTTAATACTACGTCTATGATCTCCAGTGACAGCCAAGCACATGGAATAAAACATCTTATTGTAGAAAATATCCACGTTATTAACGACTGCCATGTTATCACGGAAAATCATCGGAATAATTTTATCAAGGCTACAGATAGCAAGATTTCCAGTACCAGTTCTTCGGATAATGGAAACGAAGAAATTCGGATAATTCATATACTGGGTATCATAGTTATCTCCAGTGATGATGAAATTCTTTCGATCTGGGTACATCTTGCTGATGACATATGGAACAAGTGAGGAATCCATACTCTCTGTTTTGATGAAGTACACATCAGGGATAAATTCAAGAATCTTACTTACCATTGGAACGATATCTTTTACCATTCGTTCTCCGATGAGATAGTAGTTCGGATTCTCCATGAATTTATTCTGATAGTAGCTTCGGTAGTAATGCTCATATTGATTATTTTTATAAGACTCTCTGGAAAGATCTGTGTAATATAAGAACACCTTTACATCCAGATTGAATTTACGAAAGAATCGTTTATAATGAGCAGCAAGATTAATGATTCCAGATTCCATAATGACTGGAAAGAATTGCTCTTTTAAAACGAGGTTTCCAATATCTTTAATACTGGAAAGACTATTGAGCAGAGTCTCGATATTGATGAATACAGAAACTTTATCTGCTGGTTTTAAGAACTTTGCGCTTCGGATCATAGAAGCATACGTCACATAACGAATTTTCATTCCAGAGAATGCAACTTCAAAGGGATTATCATATAAAGGATTATCGTCGGAGAACGGTTTTGCTTCTCCCATTCAAATCACCTCTTCATACAAAAAATAAGGAAGGACCTTACACTCATCACCGAGCATAAGGTCCTTCCTTTAACCTACTTACTGTCTACACCCGATAAGTAGTGCCATTGTGTTAGATTACTTACCGAAGCATCTCACGACGAATTAGTTCGTTCTCGTCGATGCTGCGACGATCTTTCTTGTGCTTCTTCTTGCCGCCATTGTCATCGGCCATGTCGATATAGCGGCAGCAAATCTCGTAGTTCCAGATGCCGTTGCTGACCTTCTGGCTTGCATGAGTGAGAACATCATAGGGACGATCGTTCGGCAGATTGTTCTCCTTGATGGTGGACTCGATCATATCCTCAAAGAGCTTCGTCGGATTGATCAGAACCTCCACACGGGTGCAATGCTTGCCAAACCGATGTAAATGAGGAGTCATACCACGGCGAATCTCAGAGAGATGCTTCTGAGTCAGCTGCATGTCCATCATATTCTTGGGCTTACGCAGACTCTTGATGACCTCTTCAGGGTCGCCAAAGCTGTACTGATCAACGAGTGCACTGTAGGGTCCCTTCAGCTTAATGCTGGAGTTACCGTTATCGCCATCACCGTCGCTGCCATAGACGTTCACGAACGTCGGCAGATAAACGGAACCATTGCCGTTGTTCTTCTTACGGCGACCGAAGTTCTCATTGCCCTCAACTGCCTCAGTCGGCAGCATCAGCCAGATAGGAACGAACAGCTTAGTTGCTTTACCAGGGTTTCCGCACCAGGGGCGGGAAATCAGCGTCAGCTCAGCGTTCGGATTGAACTGGGGTCCATTGGGATTCGAACGGTTCCAACCAGCGATCGCCTTACGCAGGCGCTGGGTCAGGAACTGCTGCGCTTTTGCAGTGTTGGACACATACTTGACCTCGTTATCAATGCGGGTCACGCCCAAATTCACTTTCATGTTTTCCATTGTTTTTTGCTCCTTTATAAATATATAATTTTTACAAGTGGATGTCCGTTTAGACAGCCGGACATTTAAACCCACTCATAATCTTTTGGATTAGATGTTTGTATGTGTAGACATGGGGAATTAAATAATACAATCATCTCATCCTAATTATATAATATATAAATCAAAAACCTGATTTATATAAGAAGGAATCCACATTACGTCCATTGACAGTAATGATCTTTCGAGAATTATCAGGACACTTCTTAAGAGAAATGCCATAAACCTTATGGGCTTTCTCAAACTTGAATGTATAAAGCAGGAATGCTTCACCGTCATCCATAGTAAGAGCAACGTATCGAGTATCCATGTTGTTATTCATATCGACTGCTACGAATACCGAGAGATTGGTATCTCGAAGCGTTCCGATATCAGTAGCATCAAGATGAAGCTCAATATCAGGACCACAAATATCGTCTTTCTGATATGCGGCAATTTCTGCATTATTCATAAAGCGAAGATCATTTGTGATTCCAAAAAGAGTTTCTTTGTCAGCAATACGATTGCTATGACAGTTCTGAATAATAGAATAGCCATTGATCGTATTTACTTCTGTACTTTTAAGCTTTTCATCACTGCTGGAATAGCCGTACTTTTCAGGATAAACCAGATTACTTAAGCAACCAATGGTATCTTTATTCTCAACGCAATGCCACACAGCATCTACAAGTTCTGTAGTCTGCACAGGGATTTCGAGAGCACAAAGGAACCGATTGATCTTGGGTGGCTTATCGGGATGGATAGTATGGAAGTATGCAGCAATCTGAATAGCAATGTCATTTACATCAGCTACGCTCAGATATGTGATACGAGGAATATTGCCTAAGCCACGGACGATATCAGAGAGCATGTAGTTACTATCAACACATGCTTCCGGACCATTATTTGCTCGCCATGAAATAGATGTATAGATATCGCACGCACGTGCTTTCCAAGGCATGACTTCCCGAGTGAAGAACGCAGCAAGCTGATGCTGAAGTGTCTTAGCTCCATCCAGATTTGAAAGCATATGGTCGATCTTTTCCTCCAGCTGATACAGAGATTCATAGTTGCTCGATGGAGAATTGACAACGTCTTTTGCCCAGCCATATGCATCAGGGAATTTTGCAAATCCACCACTAGCTTTCAGATCATCAATCATATAGCGGTAGAGGCTATACCGCCCTTGATAATCAGACCTATGCGCTTGAGGGTCAGAAAGAATAGTGACATCATCTACTCTTTGAAGAGGAGCGAGTACGGTGCAGTATTTACTTAAGCGCCGCTTATTGGTCTTAAAGATAGCCATATCAAAATACGGATCTGTGATATGGTAATTTACCCACTGGCGAAGATCGCCGGGCATACTGGGAAGACAGTCTACGATATCACACAGTAGAGCAATGCCACAATCGGAAAGAAAACCATAATCCATTTTTCATAATCCTCCTTATTCTTTATACCATAAAAATAGGCGTATTATCATTAGCAGCGAATTTCTTCTTAGCGAGTTCAAGATACCTAAAGAAGATTTCATTCTGCTTATTTACAATTTTGAGGTAATTGAAATTACTGCTATTGGTTCGCATCACTTCATCTTTCAGACGTTCTTTCTCTTTATCAACGTCTTGAATTTTATGATGCATATTGGGATTGTCTCCACCATCCTTGATTTCAATCTCGAGATTAAGAGAAGGAATGAAGAAATCAGGGATATAGAAATGCTGCTTGCCTTCATACATGTAGTTGTAAGTATGAGGAGATGGAGCCATAACATCGCTTGAATCGAAATCCATCACTTCGTCTAAGAACTTCAAAAAAGAGAGTTCATAGCTACCAGTATACGGAAGTTTCTTGCTGTGGTCACTCCATTCATAGAGTCCACTGATGCTTCGATTCGCAAGCATTTTCTTCTGCTGGTCAGGATCATTCAGAAGTGTAACCTTTCCGTATGTGCCAATCATACGGGTCTTAAACATATTTCGATAAGCGACTTTACACTTTGGATTTTCGCAGAATCGCTTATATTTTTTCGTCTTAGGATTCCATCCAGTAGGCTGTTTACACATGACACAATTACCATGGGTTTTACCAGTCTTCAGATAGTAATAAAACTGATACGGTTCCATATCCGGAGGAATCATATCAGCGTGATAATTTTCCAAATGGGCAGCCATGGCATCTGGATCATTAAACACTTTTGAGCAAAATTTGCACTTTAGTGTAGCCATTTTCACCACGTCCTTTCTCTAGTTTATAAGCTTATTCCAGTGTTTTTAGGGGTCAAAATTATAACCTAGTCAAAATACACTTTACTAAGTTTGGCTATGTATATGAGACAATACAGCAGGAGGTGATGATACTTATGGCTGCCACAAAAGGTAGAGTAGAGCCGAATTTTGGCTTGGATAATTTCGGAAGAGCAAAATATGCAAATGAGACAGAGGCAATCGCAAATGCAGTTCTAAATTTGCTATTTGGGAAACCTGGCTTCTTCCCATCCATGCCAAATCTTGGAATTAATATCCAAGAAATCCTGTATTCCTTCTGGGATGACGTCGATACAAGCGCGTTGAAAGCACGTATTGCAGAGCAATGCTCTGAATTTGCGGATTACATCAACGCTGGTTCTCTCGACGTGCAAAAGACTATGTACAATAACCAACCGCTTCTTCTTATCGTATTACCGACAAAAGTAATTGACGGTAAGGAGACATTGTCCATTGGTATTACCCAGGATAAGAATGGTAATACGACATACAACTACGTATACGTATAACTTCAATATAGAAAGGATGGGCACAAACTAATGATCGAAAATAATGATATTACTCAAGATCGGGGAACTGGTATTCGTCGCGACAGCAACATGGATATTGCATCCCTTATCAAGACTACAAAAGCTAATACGACAGAAGCTCCCGTTGCCGAGGAGCCTGTTGAGGAAGCTCCTCGTCCGAAGACTCCTCTGGAGCAGATGAAGGAGCAGAAGGCAAATGAGACCAAGGGTCTGGTTGTCGACAATGCTGATCTGAATCATGATCAGAAGGCTCTGAAGAATAAGACTGAAACTGATGCCACTGACGAGATTGATCGCTACATGTCTGATATGGATAAGCAGATTGAAGTTGCAAAGAAGATTAAGCTTTCTGCTCCCATTCAGAAGCCTGATCAGATGGTTGGTCTGATGGATGCACTTGATCGTGCATCGAATGATCCTTCCATTCTGGAGCATGGCGAAGTGACTGAGACGAAGGAGACTCCTTCCGATGAAACCGAAAAGACCGATAAGAGCGCTGATGCTGAAGATACTCCCAACGACACTCCTGTGGAGACTCCTGATCCTGAAGCTGAGGCTAAGGTGGCTGCTGATGCGGAGCGTGCGGAAATGCGCAAGAAGGTCGTCGAAATTCTGATCGACAAGACCGGTCTTGGTGCTGAAGTCAACTTCACTGACGATGAGAAGGAGAAGCTGACTACTTCTACTGAGATCCGTGTCAAGGAGATCGAGGACGTTGATCTGTCTGCAATCACGATCAAGAAGGCTGATAAGTCTTTCGCAGAGTATGTGAATGAGTATCAGGGTTCTTCCAGTCGTGTTCCTGTTACATTCCCTGCATCTCGTTTCCGTGCATATATGACAGGTCTGTCTTACGGCGAGATGGGCGACATCATCATGAATGGTGAAGCTGGTAACTACGATCGTATCAATAAGCAGCTGTCTATCATCTACAACAAGATGGTCAATCCTTCTTGCGGTAAGTTCGAGAACTATGAGGATTTCCTGAAGAAATTCGCTCATACCGACATCAATATCGCAATCTATGGTCTGATCATCGCAACTTTCCCTGAGATCGACGAGATCAGTCTGAACTGCAATAACCCTGAGTGTAAGCAGAGCTTCTATCAGAAGTTCGCTCCTCGTTCTCTGATTCAGTTCGCTGACTGTGATGAGAAGTTCCTTGACGCTATGAAGGAAGTCATCGACTGCCCTGCAGGCAAGGAGCGTGAGCTGATGGCTAACGGCCCTGTTCTGAAGAATAAGCGTGTTCAGCTTCCCCAGTCCAAGTACATTCTGGAGATCGGTGTTGCATCTGCATACGACTATCTGTACACCATCGTTGACAATATCGCTGGTGATGTCTTCGAGGAGAATCATCCCAATGACGTCAATGGTATCCTGAAGGATAATGCTGGTGCACTTACTATGGTCCGTGCCGTTTATGTGCCGAATCCTGATGGTACATGGACGATGTACGACAAGTTCGAGGACATGGTGGAAGCGATCTATTCCATTAAGCCTGATGAGATCACTCTGGTTGCATCACTGCTTCAGCGTTATATGCGTGGTTACACCGCACAGTTTGCGCTGACCAATGTCCGTTGCCCCCATTGCGGCCAGCTGACAAAGCGAATCCCGATTGATGTCACCTACCTGGTTTTTCTCAAATATCAGCGTCTGGGGAATACGAGCTTCGACACAAGCAACGTAGCAGTTTTATAAGCGAAGTTCTTACTCTCTTCAAGGGCGAATTGTCCTTCAACGATATCATGAGAAATATGACATACAAGGATATGATTGCTTTGAGAGACGCCAGAGTAGATCAACTTATCAAAGAGCGAGAAGAGTCAGAAAAAGAAGCAGAGCGTCGTAATCGTGAGATGCGGTCTTCTAAATAATCACACACATTAGTTCCTATTACGATGAAAATCACTTTATCAGTAAATAGGAGTTTTGAAATAAGATGACACAAACTTTAGACGTACTCGTCAACACTCTCAGCTGTGAATCATTAGAAGGTCTAGAATGCTTACTGCATTATCAGTATAAAAAGATTCTCTTTTTATATCGCTTGATCAAAAGCCAATTTGATCTCATCGAAGATATTACATCCGATTACGATGATGATTCTTCTCTTTACGTAAAGATTGAGATGAGTGACAAAAAGGCGGCACGTAAGTTGCTTTCAATGATTGATAGGCAACTTGAGTCACATGATTATGGAGATATTACTGTAATCACATCCGTTGACTCAAATTATATATCAATCACGATAGAGGCTGACGAATACTAATAACAGCGCGCAAAGAGAGCCAAGTATAGAAATACAAGCTATACTTGGCTCTCTTATTTTAGTCCAGAAAACAGTACCGTAATTTGACACTATATTCTATGAGAAAGGACTGATGACACAAATGAAGATTGATTTGTTTGACGTTGATGAATTTGTGAAGATCAACAACTTGCAGCCAGTCACATCTCCTATTTTGTTCGAGCGTGGTGGTATTCCGAATCCAAATGGATTGATTTCAAATGAGATTTTTGGTGTCTCTGTGAAAAGTCGTAAAGAGACATTTGCATATATTGACCTTCACGGGCATTTCTTCCATCCTCATATCTACAAAATCATGAAACGAGTATTTCGTAATATTGATCAGATCGTCGATGGTAGTCAGACTTTCTCCATTAAAGATGGAAAGCTTGTAAAAGATCCGAATGGCAACACCGGAATCGAGTTTATCTATAATAATTGGAGTAAGTTGACATGGGAAGGCAATGGCGGCATGTCTTCGGAGCGTTGTGACCTTATCGGTAAAACGAAGAAGAATGAAGTTTTTACGACAAAAGCAATTGTCATCCCTGCTTTTTATCGAGACATTAAGTCCAATAAAGGTGGCGGTGGTGAATCATCTGAGTTGAATACACTTTATGCTCGGCTGATTCGCATGAGTGCTCTTTTGCAAGATGCCGATATGTTTGATTTCTCCTTCCATTCAACGAATGCATCTATTCAGAATACTCTGGTAGAAGTCTATGACTATTTCAAGAATAGTCTTGATAAGAAAAACGGTATGCTTCGTAAATACCTGCTTGGTAAAAACGTTGACTATTGTGTCCGTACCGTTATTTCTGCTCCTCTTTACAACTGTGATGATCCAAAAGACAACATTGTCGATTTTAGACATGCTGCTCTTCCTATGTCTCAGGTTATCGTTGAAGCATACCCGTTCGTTGTTGCATGGGTGAGAAATTTCATCGAGCGTGAAATTTTGGAAGTTCAGAATAATAAAACCGGCGTAAATTCAAATTATACTCTGAAAGACCCAGAAGCTACGTTCAATGATGAATATATCAAGAAACGTCTGAATCAGTTTGCAAAAGATCCTTCTAGTCGATTTGACTTAATCACAGTTCCTACTGTAGAAGGAAAGGATCTCCCTCTGTATTTCGATGGTATGATGGTAAATCAGCCTGCTGATAAATCTCTCGTCCATCGTTATATGACATGGTGCGATCTTCTTTATATGGCATGTGTTGAAGTGACGAAGGATAAGCATTGTATGATTACACGCTATCCTGTTCTGAATAGTTTTGGCATGTTTGTGGCAAGAATCAATGTGTCTTCCACACTTCATACCGTTCCTATGAAGGTAAATGATACTGTGTATAAATGGTATCCCGTCATTGATCTGAATATGCCGAGAGAAGAGGTCGCAAACAACTTCATTGATACAACCAAGTTCTCAGATGCATATCTGGCTGGCTTGGACGGTGACTACGATGGTGACCAGATTACTTCGAAGATCTTCTGGACTCAAGAAGCCAATGCTGAGTGTGAGAAGGTCATTAACAGCAAGAACTTTGCTTTGAATCCGAACGGTTCGAATTGCCGTGTCATTGACCTTGAAGCTATTCAGACATTCTATGTATTGACGAAGGATGCTCCGAAATCTGCGTCATAAATGAAAATCCGTATATCCTCCATTTTTATTTAGATATTATATACCTGAAGAAAAGAAAGGAGGACTATATAATGGAGACAGAAGAAACCACGATTGCCGATGACGATTAGAGTTAAAAAAGATCAGCGATAAGTGAAAAAATGAAATAAGCTACATATGGAATTCCAAAAGAATCTCATATGTAGCTTATTTTTTCACTTGATCTTGGTAAAATCACCAGTGAGCTCGACGTCGATATCGTCGGGATCAAAGACGGAAGACTTATCTTCCTTCTTTTTTGTCCGAGTGACAGAATTCAGAGGAGACTTTGCGGAATGAACTTCTTCATCCAGATCTTCTACGAAGTTATCACGAGAGACGTTTGACACGGTCAGGCGAACCTTCTGGTCATAGTCCTTCGGATTAACTTCATAAACAACACGGCGAGCATTCACCATGCGAATCAGGGTTGAAACTTCAACACGGCTCGGGCTTGAAATAGGGCCACTGATTCCACCCAGTTCAGGAATGGGACCTGTGGTACCGATCACAACGAGTTTCGTGTTTGCTCTCTTAACGTTCGTGTTCATATACTTATCGACCTTTCTTAGTCGTCATCCTCATCTTCATCGTCATCATCATCGTGATCGGCAGCAGCCATCAGGCCTTCGCTGTCTTCCTCACGACCATTCGTGATACCGATGAGATCGTCGATGGAAATATTCTTCTTGGACTTAAGAATATCCTCAACCTCCTGATCGACATTGTCAGAATCAGGAATCTTGTCGATCAGAGCTTCAATCTCTGCATCGCTGATGTCGACATCTTCCATCATGGACCCAGGAATCAGGTTCATGTAGTTTTCAATCATATCATCAGCAGCCATAGACTCGAGATAAAGGCGATCACGCTCAATCTCAGCACGTTCTTTACGCACAGACTTAAATGCTTCAAACATGGTTAGCCCAGTCCTTTCATAATATTAGTATGAACGATTTATGTCTTGGACATAATACTCGTTAGATTAAGCTATTGTTTTTAGAGTGCCTAATAAGGAAAGCCTCCTTTCATAATGATATATTATATATGTGAATGCTAGTTAGGATGATGGGAATTTTACATAAGGAGAAACGTCTTATGAAAATTTTCAGAAACGAATTGGCAGCATTCACATATTATCATATGAAAGGAGGCTTTGTGATAGATCGCTCAAATGGTGCGGAGTTACCGTTACCAACAGGTGATGAATGGTCTTTCGAAGATTTCCTGATCCGAAGAAAAGATTAAACACCTAGCGATCCATCTGCTATGAGAAATAGCAGATAAAATAATTGAAAGCTAAAGGATAAAGTAAACGCGACCAAACAAAGATCCTTTAGCTTTCTTTTTTGTTACTAAACCTTTAAGTTTATAATGATATATTATACTTATGAGTTAAAGGTTAAATCAATAAAGGAGAGTGATGAATTTATGGCCGATAACTTAGAAAAACTCCATAAGAAATACACCAACTATGCAATCGACATGATTGTAAAACTCAATGGTGTAGATCCCATGGTCGTCCGAAAGAGAATCTATGATCCGGAGAAGCTTGGGGCAGCTTTACGGAAATCGAAATCTGTAATTTGGACGGATGAATCCGTTGCACCGACTTCCAGAGAATTTAAAGTTCGTTTTACTACCTATATCGTTTCGTGGGTAGCAAGGAATTTTGAAAAGATCCTGGAAGCTCCGAAGATGTATACGGACGTTGATGATGACGACATGAAGAGCAATGAGCAGTATGCTGACTACATCTATGGGCATCTTGTTGATATGGCAAACGCTTGTATCAATAAGAAGGCTAACTTCAATGCAGATGCATATTACTTTGCTCTTCTGTCGATTCTTCTCAATGATCGGATTCCGAAGAAAAAGAAAGAAGAGAGAGTGGAGGTAGTATCTCAGTCCATTGCAGGATTGAAAGTATATCTCAGTAAAGCAAGCCCCGAGACGAGTTTGGAAACCATGGTACGAGTTGCTTATATGCTTTGCACGAATGCGAAGAATTGTAAGCATGTCACGATGGATCTTTCCGGATATGAATGGAAGTATAAGGCAAGTACGCAGAGTACTTTGGAGACACTTGGCCAATACATCTATGCATCGGCTTCTGTGTATGGTCTTGATCCGATCTTCCAAGCATATCTTATGTCTGATCCGAAAGTTACAAGCAACTATCCGAGAGTGAAGTACGATGAGAACGTTGACCTGATGATGGGTTCTCTGGCATTCTCATATATGAAGCTTCTCTTCAACGATTCTAATCTCGGTAAGATGCTCTATGATCTGAAGTGATAAAAAGACAACGTGAAGACCAAACACGGAATTCACGTTGTCTTTTTTGTATTTATACGGAGATTTCGACAGGCTCTTCGTCTGAAAGACTCATTGCATGAGGCTGAACGACGCCATTCTTCTTCAGGGTCTTACCGATATCGACATAGATCATATCGTTATCGTTAATCTCATCATCGTCCGGCATACCTTCAATGCCCATAACAAGATCACCCTTCGGTTCATCTGCATCTGGGGCAAAGATATCCTTGATTCGATAGTTCTTCAGAGTAAGGCGCTTCTTCTGCTTCAGGTTCTCCGGATTGTGTGCCCACACAATACGATTGTGAATCAGAAGAATATAGATATCATCCACACTCATCCGCATTACATTGCTGATGGGGCCGCTGACACCGCCAAGCTCCCAGAACTGACCAAGACTGGTAACTGTAACGAGCTTCGTTAACTTAGATTTAGCCATGCTATCTCAACTCCTTTCATGTCTTGAAGCTTATAGTCTTGTTTCAAGGGCATCTACTCCGTGGGATAGCATGGCTAAATTTAATTAGAAGTCTCCAATGTCTCCATTAGAATCTTCATTGAAAAGGTCAAATCCACTGCCATCATCGAGCCGACCCATTTCAGAATTTTTCTTTTTTGATTTTACTTTGGGTCTATCAATGACAGTTCGTGCACCGCCTGCACTTTGCATATCGTCAAACGACGACATGAGCGAGATAACACTGATTGCTTGAGGCATATTGATGTCGTCAATCAGTGCGTTGTCATTATCATCATACGGGTGGGAGAAGTAATCAATATCACGGACCGGGATTCCGTAACGAGGATCTTTTTCTTCACTATTACAACGATAACGACGTTTCAGCATCTTAAAGGTCATATAATTACGACCAGAATCTGCTTTCATTTCTTTATTGATAATGATGGTCATATCACAGTTTTCTTGGATTTCCCAAGCACCGGCAATGCCGTCACGACCAACCAGTTTTGTAACATCCTGTTTATTGCATTGGAGAGCGGCATCAACGACAGAAGCCGCCGCACGATTCAACTGCTGTGCAGTAATGACAGCAATGTCAAGTTCCTTTGCCAAAGTCTTTAGCTCATTTGTGATATTCTTGAGCTCTTCTTTTTCGCTATCTGCTTTTTCAGCAGGTCTAATTCTCTTTAGGTAATCCAGGATCAAAGTGATAACCTCGCGGCCATCGTCAAATTCATCTTGGATAATCGTACGAAGATCATTTGTATCAATGCTTCGGTTCGGGTAGTACTTAATGACGATGTCGATATTATTCTCATCTGTCAAAGTAAGTCCGCCTTCCGTACGAAGCAAATCTGCAACTTCTTGTGGCTTGTAATTACGGATATCACGATTGGTAACTCTCATATTGAAGATACGTTCCACAGTCTCATCAATATCGTTCTCCATCGTAATCAGTAACACACAGGGAATCTTACCAGGATTCTTTGGCTTAATATCCGGATTATACTTCTTAATATCCAAAGCGGATTTCAGAAGCATCAAACTTTTACCACCACCAGGCAGTGCCAAGTAGCAATAAAGACGCTTGCTCTGGTAACCAGGAGCAAGGATATTATTTAAGAACCGAATGCCAGTTTTAAACACTCGGTTCTTATCCTGAAGTTTTCTCACGGAATCAATGATGACATTATTGAATGTATCCTGATCCAGGGAGAAAGTCTGATTGCTCGAATCAAGAGCTTCAGTCTTGCGCTTCATATTGACAATATTACTAGCGACTTCATAGAGAAGCTCACAATTCTTTTGATAAGCAGAGCTATCTGCATTCTCAAAAGTCATACTGCCAATAATTCTATCATACTCTTCCTTCAAATTGACGATATAGCCATAACGAACGCGATCTTGAATACTCTTAATCAGATACTTTGTATCCTCGTAATCAAGCGGCTCCATATTCTTTGGAATATCGTCCAAAATTTCTGGAATCAGTGGATTATTATCGTTTTCTTGGTTCTGATCAGCAACGTATTGCTTGATCATTGTAAGTCCACTAATTCCATGTTCAAATCTTGCTTCAAGGGTGTAGTGAATGAGTTTTACGCGCGCCATCAACTCATCACTTTTTTCATAGACCCTGAAATCAATCATATTGAACAGCTTATATGTATTATCAAGAACCTTTCGAGTTCTCAATGCACTTGGAGTATAGATAAGAGAAATGATGGAATTTAAAACTTCCATATTCATCTTAATCTTTATTTTCCGCATCTCAACGCCGTTGACTTTGATATATTCAACTTGGCGTTCTTTTTTCTCTGCTGTTGCCTTGCTTGCCATACTGAGAATCCCTCCTAAGAATTTCAATGGGGTCGCAAAAGTCTAGGGAAACGCTTTGATTAATGACACACTCTATTTATTTTGGAGGGTCTAAAAGCTATCAAAGTGTTACCAGGGCACTAATAAACCAAAAGTATCGTCTATAGATTCATTATATTCGTATACTTTTGGTTTATATTTTTCTCAAGGGATTGTAATTCCGATGGAGCCAAGAGCAGTTTTAATTGCGGTGATGGTCGTATCGTGCTCCTGAAGAATCTTGTAAATCTCGTCGAGGCTCTTGACTACTTTACCAGAGTAACTCTCACTGGTCGCTCCACCAGCGCCAAGAATACCTTCCAGTGCACGCAACTCTTCGATCTTCATCTTCAGAGTCATCATACTTGATACGCTCATAAACTACTTTCTCCTCTCATTTTTTGGATAATTAGGATATTGTTTTCAGGTCAAATTTTGCCGATTTGAAACATCGGAAAAACCATTGAGATCCAATAGTTGGGCGACAGTAAGCTAACCGAAGGTTTCGAAATGAGAAAACCTATAAGAAAGGAAATGGTCCTAAAATGAAATCTGTGAAGAAACGTGATAACCGGGTAGTGGAGTTCGACAGATCAAAAATTGTATCCGCAATTCAGCGGGCATTTATTGAGGTCGATGGTTCACTATCCGATTCTTCCACCAAAATTGCGAATACTATCGCAGATGAGATCGCTGCTATTCCTGAAGATAAGTCAGTAGAGGAGATTCAGGATCTTGTCATTTATGATCTTATGGATACCGACCGTAAGGATGTTGCGAAGGCCTACACGGAGTATCGTTTTAAGAGATCTCTTATCCGTGATTCTCACAATACTACGGATAATGCAATCATGGAACTTCTCAATCACACGAATGAAGAAGTGAATGAAGAGAATTCCAATAAGGACCCCGAAATCGTTTCTGTCCAGCGCGACTATATTGCTGGTATTACTTCAAAGGATGTTACCCGGCGTATTCTGCTTCCCAAGGAAGTTGTGGATGCGCATGACGCCGGAATTATCCATTTCCATGATGCGGACTATTATGCGCAGAGCGTTCTTACAAACTGCTCTTTGTGTGATCTTGATGACATGCTTCAGAATGGCACTGTCATCAATGGTACAAAAATCGACAAGCCGCATCGTTTTATTACTGCCGCTACGATCTCTACTCAGATCATTACGGCAGTCACTTCTTCTCAGTACGGTGGCATTTCTATTACTCTTACCCATCTTGCACCGTTCGTGAGAGATTCTTATAATATCTATCTGAAGAAATATCTTAGCTGGGGCTTTGATGAACGGAAAGCAGCTAAGTTTGCTGAACTTGATACTCGTAAGGAAGTCGAAGATGGCTGCCAGACTTTCATCTATCAGGTAAATTCCATGTCCACAACCAATGGACAGGCTCCCTTCCTCACTGTGTTCATGTATATCGACGAAACCGAAGAGTATCGTGATGAGCTTATCATGATCATTGAGGAATTCCTGCGGCAGCGTATTCAGGGTATGAAGAATGAGCAGGGTGTTTGGGTTACTCCGGCTTTCCCGAAACTCATTTACGTGCTTGATGCGGATAATATTTATCCCGGCACGAAATATTATTCCACAACAGTTCTTGCTGCTCAATGTACTGCAAAACGGATGGTTCCTGACTATATTTCAGCAAAAAAGATGAAAGAACTGAAGGGCAACGTTTATCCTCCGATGTCGTGTCGCAGTTTTCTTACTCCATACATTGATCCGCTTACCAATAAGCCTAAATTTTATGGCCGGTATAATTGCGGTGTTGTGACAGTTTCTCTTCCTGACATTGCATGGTCTTCCGGTGGTGATGAGAATAAATTCTGGGAGATTTTCAATGAGCGAATGGATATCTGCCATACTGCACTAAAGTGCCGCATTGAGCGTATCAAAGATACATCTGTCAACGTTGCTCCTATTCTTTGGCGGCATGGCGCATTTGCGCGTCTTCCGATGGATGCCAAAATTGGAGATCGAATGTTTGATGGATACGCTACCATTAGCCTTGGCTATGCTGGCTTGTATGAATGCGTTAAATATATGACTGGTCATTCTCATATGGATAAAGGAATCGGTCATGATTTTGGCATTAAAGTGATGAAAGCTCTTAATCAAAAATGCAATGAATGGAAAAAAGCTGAGCATATTGATTATTCTCTGTATGGAACTCCTATCGAGAATACTACTTATAAATTTGCTCGCTGTTTAAAGAAGCGGTTTGGTGATGATGTCTTTATTAAACTCGACGGTAAAGACAGGAATTATATCACTAATAGTTATCACACAGCAGTGTTTGAGAAGATCAATCCGTTCGATAAACTTATTCAGGAAGCTGAATTCCAGGAGCTTTCTCCTGGTGGGGCTATTTCGTATGTAGAGTGCTCCGATCTTACGCATAATATTCCTGCTGTATTGGAAGTTATGAGATGTATTTATGATAATATCATTTATGCTGAGCTGAATATCAAATCGGACTACTGCTCTTGCTGCGGCTACGATGGAGAAATCAAAGTAGTTGACGACGGTGGTAAGCTTGTGTGGGAATGCCCGAATTGTGGCAACCGTGACCAGCACAAGATGTCAGTAGCTAGACGTACTTGTGGGTTAAAATAAATCCAATATAGCCCACGTTAAACTTATTAAATTGCGGGAAATCCCTTAGAGCTCTAAGATACCAAGCATGGAAGGTGACGACCATGTGGCGAATTGTAATATAATTCGAGATGGTTAAAAGTCTTAGAGATTGGGTAATCATCGCAGCGAAACCTCTATGAGTTGCTATTCATAGGAGGGACGTTCAACGACTATAATATGAGCGCTACTTAATATATAATAATACATGTAACCGCATGTTAATCAACAGAGGAGGCTACATGCATGAAAAAACTCTATGCAATTCCTGGATTTACAGGATATTTTGCAGATAAAAGCGGTAATATTTATTCTGCATTAAAACAAGGATGCAGAGACAGATACGATAAATCTAAATGGTTAAAAGAACCAGTAAAGATGAAATATCGTATAACTAAAAATGGATATTGCCGAGTTTATATGAGACCAGATGGATCTAATAAACGAGTCGATGTATACGTACATCGAATAATAGCAATGATGTTTGTTCCAAATCCGTTAAACTTACCAGAAGTAAATCATAAAAACTCAAAGCCGATGGATAATAGAGCATGTAATCTTGAATGGGTCACGCGAGCCATTAATTGGGCATATGCTTTTTCTAATAAAGGCTTTAGAGACCGTGATGATTCGATTGGAAGATTTATACGGAGAAAAGGTAAAAGAAAAACCAAAAAACATGGATTATACGTCACGTGGAATGATGATCAATTCTGGGAATGATATATTAAGCAAGTATGGTATAGTCTACTCCCGTACTTAAATATCGGGAAACCGAGGGTAGAAAGGATATTGGAACTCACTTCTGGTCTCAGGGTCGTACTGATGAGATTAGAAACCGTTATGTGCATCTGACAGATATTGCTGCTGATGGTGAAGAAGTAGAGGAGACTGAGTAATTATGCGATATGCATCTATCCGAGAAATGGATGTTAGTAATGGCTACGGCGTTGGAGTTTCCCTCTTCACACAAGGATGCCACTTCCATTGTAAGAACTGCTTCAATCAAGTTACATGGGATTTCAATGGTGGTAAAGAATATACTACTGAAACGGAAACAAAAATCCGTGACCTTGTTGATCGACCCTATATCCATAGATTCTCCATTCTGGGTGGAGAACCTCTGGAATGGTGTAATATCTACGATCTGACGAATCTCGTTCTTCACATCAAAGAAGATGCTGATCTTATCTATAAGAAAATGGATATCTGGCTTTATACTGGATATTCTCTTACCGATATCATTTTTAAGGCACTTCTGGAGTTTAATCCACTGAATCAGAGATCCAAATATACTACAGATGATAAAAATGCTCAGATTATGAGCATGCTGTATTTTGTAGATCATTTGGTTGATGGTCAATATGAAGAAGATAAGAAAGACTTTCATTTGAAGTTCTGTGGAAGTAGCAACCAGAGAATCATTGATATGAAGAAAACCCATTATAATTACATCAACGATGAAATGATGTGCTACGTTCGTGGAAATCATAATTCGATGAATGCAGCTGAGATTCAGAATGTCATTGATTACATTAACAAAAACGTAATCGTCGAGATTGACCAGAAATCTCTTTGATTAACTTTCTCCTTGTTTTTATACAAAGTAACATCCGCATGGACGCTTTCCCGTAAGTTGTCCATGCGGATGTTATGGCCGTATATTCATCAATATAATGATATATTATACAGGTAGAAGATAGAGGAAGAAGAGTACTCTACCAAATTAATTTGTATGATCCTTGAAGTTGATAGGATCGAAAGGAGTTTCACTATGAAAAAGGTTTATGTCTCTGAAAACGTTATCGACAATCGCATGAAGACTCGGCTGATGAAGGCTGAGGACTGTGGAACTATTGTGTTGTATGTTGCGCATTCCAAGGCTGATACCATGGAGAGCAATGGTTACACCATTCTTACTCCGATCAATTGCCCAACCGATTCTCCGCGGGCTAAGTTTACAACGCCCATCATGAAGTTGGATGGCTACAATAAAGTTGAGCAAATGTATCGCGGCCAGTGGGTCGGCGATATCAATGCTGATCGTCTGGATTACGACGATATAACTTACTTCCATCCGCATGATGTGCAGGACCTTCTTAACCTTCTCAGCATGACCAGTTGGTTTCCTGATGACGATTTTGATGAATCCGCACTTAGCGTCGATGATGACATTGATGGCGAGGACCGCATTATCAATATCAAGGTCGCCAGCCGGAATGTGAAGTCTGTCACCTATCTTATGCGGTATGAGCAGGACATTGAGATGTACAAGCTGTACCGCATTGAGGAAATCAAGTTCTAATGAGGTTGCCCGTGAGGATGATAGTCCTTGCGTGGCATAATCAAAAGAAGGGACCTAACAGCCAGTTAGGTATCCCTTCTTTTTTCGGATCATAGAAATATGGCCTGAAAACAAACTTGTAAGCCTCTAGAATTACGTAATTTAAGAAAGGAGATACGAAATAGATGGTATATATTACGTCTCTCCCATATATGAATGCAGTTGCTCGAAAAGCATATCTGCCGAAAGAAGTTGTCATTCCTGATCCAGAGCATCCTGGAAAAGTGAAGAAACTTCAACCTGGGCATGGAAATCTTGCATTCATTATGGCTACTACACCTGCTGAAGTAATCCATGTAGCAACCAATACAAAGAATTGCTCAGCAGATGGTAAATACCGTTATCTGTATCACAACATCCGATATCATGGTACAATTGGTGGGCGAACTTACAATGTCAGAGATGCTGTTGGAAAAAAGGATCTTTATGATAGAATTCATAGCAGTTCTCTTCATGAGCATCCTCCTATGCTTCTGAATAAGACACCTGACTATAATACTTTTTTTGATCTCTCGATGTATCTGAAAGTATTTGACCAGTGTACCGTTAACCAGCAACCAAAGAAAAAAGTAAGCTTATTCTGGGCTTATCTTTATAGCATCATCAACGGAGAGCAGTGCTCTCAGTATCCGCAAAAATTTGTCCTCGTTGATGTCGATCTCTTTGATAACTTTGGTACGAATTTCACTCAGAATATCAATAATATTCTTTTCAAATTTTATTATTCTATTCTGAATGAGGTCCCTTCGTTTAAGAAACTGGATATTGATTTCTATTTTTATTCAGATTCTTATATCTTACGTGTCAATCCCAGTAAGATGACGAAAGTTAATGCGTCACAATTCAGAACATCTCTGAATCGTGTGTTTAAGAAGTCTACTCGCTGGGACGAAGTATCAGATACGAAAGCTGTTAAAGATGAAGAGCAAAGAGAAGTTATTAAGGCTACTCTTTCTACTAGATATAATCTTACTGGTAATAATACCACGCCGGTTGTTCAAAAAGAGTTGCCTCCTGAAGCAGCTTCGACGATTAAAGCATCGAACGAACCCGCAGCAAAAAAGAATCCTGTGACGGTGAAGAATACTTCTTCAAAGAAAGTCGTGGTAGCGAAGCCTATCACGAATACTCAAGGGTCTAAGACTTCTTATATCGGCAATGATATTGCTCAAAAAGCAGAAGTCGAAATTGCTAAGGATACGATCAATAAGAAGATCAATCAGAAAGTCGAAGAGACTACAAAAGAGATCGAGGCTGTATCAGCTGGGAAAGATCCTATTGAAAGTAAAGCTGCCGTTGATTATATCAAAGCAAAGTCTGAAATGGATCTTGATAACGATAAGGAACTTGTGGAAAGCATGTATAAAGTAATGCAAGCTACCACGGTTCCGTCAAAGCCTATTAGTACGGCACGTGACGCTCAAATGCGTAAGAAGCAGGAATCTATTACTCTTGAGAATATGACGTTCCAAGATGTAAAAGAGATGAATGCTGCAAAGCGTCCTATCCCGAAAAAAGATATTTCTGGGTCTCTTCATACGATCAATGATAATATGAAGACTGTGAAGTTCTCAAATGTCAATAAGGATTACATCGAAAATGTCATGCCTGCTGACTTGATGAACGACTTCACTTGTCTGAATAAGAAGGGTATGCCTTTCTATGTCATTGATATCAAGAGTGAAGATACATCAGACGAATTGAACTACAAGATGACGATGAAGGTTACTCTGGAAGATGAAAAGCATCAGCGTCATGTTGTCACGGTTGATATTCCGAAGTTCCTCGACGATAAATTCCTGTATCTTGGAGGAAATAAGAAGCTTATTAATAAGCAGAATTTCTTATATCCTGTCGTAAAGACTGGTCCTGATACAGTACAGATCGTTTCCAACTACAATAAGATTTTCGTCCGCCGTACTGGCGCAAAATCTATTTCTGCTGTTGAGCGTCTCATGAAGCTCATTACGTCTAATGAGAATGCTATGAAGCATTTCACAGTTGGTAACGTCTATGTCACCAATAAGCAGTATCTGACTACTTTGGAGTACGATGAGTTCTCCAAGGTTATTCGGAAATTCGAAACTCCTACTTGTACGATCTTCTTCAGTCAAGAGGATGCACAGAAGTATGTGGAAGATCATGATCTGGAAGCTCCCAAAACCAATAATGGCAGTATGATCTTTATTGGTTGGAGAGATAAGAATAAAGAGATTTGGATTAACTCTGAAACTCAGTCCGCAAGTGATGGTGAATCCATCTGTGATATTCTTGTCGATCAGCTTCCTCCTGATATTCGAAATGAGTATTTGAAGACTCGTAATACCAAGAAGGTCATGTATTCAACTGCTACGATGATGAGTCAGACAATGCCTCTGATTGTCTACATGCTCTATTGGGAAGGTATTACATCTGTCTTTAAGAAGATGAACCTGAAGTATGAATTCAGTAAGTCTTATCCGAAGCAGGTTAAAGCAAGTCAGGGAGTCATTCGTTTTAAGGATTGCTATATGCTGTATGATGCAGATATGGCAACTGCTCTTTTGATGAACGGCATGAAGGTTCTGGATACAGAGTCTCATGATCTCAATGAGTATAATAGTGCTGAGGCATACGTAGATTATTTCAAGAAAGTCTACGGTAAAGTGGCTATCATGTCTGCTATCGGTAACTATTATGAGTTCATGATTGATCCTATCACAGAAGAGATTCTTCGTGATATTGGTCTTCCCACTGATCTCATTGAGCTTTGCATTTATGCAAATAGCTTACTCGTTGATGATAGCTATACCTTTGAGTCTAGCCAACGTATTGCTCGAGTTCGTTCTTCCGAAGTCATTCCTGCTATTCTGTATTATCAGATTTCTAACGCATATCTTGATTACAAGAATAGCGGTGGCAAGAAGAAACTGACACTTCCTAGGAACTGTGTCATCAAGGAATTGATGGGTCTTCAGACGGTAGAAGATTATTCTACGCTGAATCCTGTCGTTGAACTTGAGAAAGATCGCACGATTACTGCAAAAGGATATCGTGGTGTCAACGTTGACCGTGCATATTCTGAGGAAAAGCGTTCTTACGACCCGTCTATGATTGGTGTTATCGGCATGAGCACTTCTCCTGATGGTAATTGTGGCATCAATCGCACTCTTACAATGGAGCCGAATATCACATCTGCACGTGGATACGTTGATATCAAAGAAAACAAACGAGAAGATCTGAAGGATGTGAACTTGTTCTCTCCTGCTGAACTTCTTTATCCTCTTGGTAATACTCGAGATGACTCTGTTCGTATTGCAATGGCTGTGAAGCAGTCAAAGCATGTTATTCCTGTACAGAACGCATCTCCCGCCCTTATTTCAAATGGATCTGATGAAGCCATTCGTTTCGATCTGTCTACTGACTTCGTTGTCAATGCAGCTGAGGATGGCAAGGTCATTGACTATGATCCGAAGAGCAATATCCTCATGGTTGAATACAAGAGCGGAAAACATCAAGCAATAAATCTTGCACCGAATATTGTAAAGAACGGCGGTGGCGGTTTCTATCTTTCCAATGAACTTGTGACCAAGTATAAAGTGGGCGATTCTTTCAAAAAAGACGCTGCCCTTGCTTGGCATAAAGACTTCTTTAAGGAAGATAAACTCAACGGTCTTCGTATGAACGTCGGTGTTCTTGAAAAGGTTGCTATTATCTCTTCTTATAACACATACAACGACTGTACCGTTATTACTCGTAAGCTTGCTGGTGATGCACAAGCCAATATGACTTTCTGCAAGTCAGTAGTTGTCGGTAAGAACTCGAATGTGTATGATATGCGTAAGGTAGGAGATCATGTCCGTATCGGTGATCCTCTTCTTTCCTATGATACATCATTCGAGGATAGTGATCTGAATAAATTGCTTGCTACTCTTTCTGATGAGAATAAAGAGCTCATGGAAAATGAGAGCAAGAATGTCGTTCGGTCTAAGTATGCCGGTACAATCGTGGGAATCAAAATTTATTCAGCTGTCGAACTGGATGAAATGAGTCCTAGCCTTCGCAAAGTCGTTAACGACTATTACAAGACAGTGAAGGAGAAAAAAGGATTCCTCGACAAGTATGCTGAGGAAAACTCTTCTATTGTGAAGTGCGGTCTTCTTGTCAATGAGACCACTGGTAAAATAGAACCGAATATCTACGGTGTCATCAAAGGACAGAAAGTTGAAGACAGCGTACTAATCGAATTCTATATTGAACATGGTGATATCCTTGGTGTCGGCGATAAGGTGGCCTATTTCACAGCGTTGAAGGGTATCGTTGGCGAAATTATACCTGAAGGTTATGAACCTTACAGTGAGTTTAGACCTGAAGAAGAGGTGTCTTCTTTGATTCCGCCGTCTTCTATTCTGAAACGCCAGGTCCCTTCGATTCTGATAACCGTTCTTGGTAATAAGGTGATCGTTGAACTGAAACGTAAACTGAAAGAGATTTACGAATCTTAATAAAAAAATAATCCGTTGGAAACCCTAAATGGAATCCAACGGATTATTTTTCATCTCGTTATGAGACGATGTCCCTATTATGAGCTTCGAGCCAGTTCTTCTTATAGATAGTATACTGGCCGGGCGCTTTTACATCCTTTTTGGTCTGTGCATCAATGCACTGCGTGATATATGACTCCAGAATTTCATCATTAGGAAGTCTTTTCATGTGACTCCGAATTGCAGAGAGAGGCACATCATAGAACCTGTCAAGCTTAATGCAGCTGAGACGGTCGGTACCGAGATCGACGTAGACACGAAGATCATTTGCTGCTGCAAATTCAGGATTGCTTGTGCTAATCAACTTCGACGTAAGCATTGCAACCTTAACGAACGGCATGGTTCCATTCCATTCATCAGGGCTCACGACGAGAGCAGGATGAGTTTTGCATCCAGGAATAACTGTGCTGAAATCACACCAATAGACGTGCCATTGAAGAGCAAGAGTTGGTGCGTTTACTGCAATGACGATATCGTCATCTGATATTCCTAGACTATTAATTGTATTTTTTGTATCGCACATATGGCGTAGTCTCCTTTCATGAGATTTTATGATAATAGAATATCTCTTATTCGATTTCTGCTTTCTTATAGAGATCAATATATTCAAGGAATAATTCCTCGGATACATTCAACCTCTTGCAGCAGTATTCAAGTGGAGCTCCTTTTGTCAAATACGCATTGATAACTGCACTGCGAATATTGGCGTACTTAGCATCAGAGAAAGCTTGCTGAAGACGAACGACGTTCTTGATTTCGAGAACTTCGTTGTGGACTGTCACCTGCTTTGCGATCTTCTCAGTAAACTTCTCAAGTTCGTCCTGGATACCGACAGCACCAGCATAGGTGATTTCTGGATCAGTGTCATGGCGACGTCTCACTTTATACTGAGTGGAATCGCAGTTTTCAACGAAATCAAACACGCACGTATTTTTATCCGTTGAGGTGTAGTTCATGACTCGCCCAATCTCCTGAGTATAGACGTTGTTAGAACGAGTCTTCCGGAACATGATCACACAAGTGACGTCGTCATCATGATAGCTCATACCAAGCATATTGATAGAGCCCATAATGTCAATCGTGTCAGGTTCTCTCTTGCACGACTCAACCGTCGCAGAGTTCTTATAATAGAACTGAGTGACACGAATCTTCCTCTCAGGATACAGAGTCTCAAACGCACTTGCAAGCTTTGGAATCATCACTCTCATCTTTGCAATTGTGGGGTAGAATGCAATGACCTTGAAGTAGCTTTCCTGATGATAGAGATTTCTATACCGACTGAGAGTGCTGACGAGATTATTCGAAGAATAATACTTCTGAGAGATCTTCGAATAGATGTGATCGAACGATGCGGCATTTCCATTGATACGCTCTTTCCACGGAGAGGCGTCAATGAACTGCTTTGAGTTAAAGCGGCTCACGACGTAATGATGACGCTCCGGGCAGTAGTCGGTAATTGGAGCATCGTCTTCCGTTCCAATGACATGATTGTCAAAGAACATCTTCAAGACATCGTATCCATCTGCTCGATAAGGCGTTGCGGTGAGGCCGAGATAGTGAGCGTTCGGATAAGTTTCCATCAGCTTTATGATAGCACTAGCTACACCAATCGCGCCGCCACGATGAATCTCATCCAATATAACGAGCATGTTTCCGGTATGATTCTTCACCGCTTTATGAATTTCACCGAAGCTCTTTTCTGGATCTCTTGCCAAAGAATAATAGCTCACGAACTTTATCGTTCCATGCTTGTCCTCATCAAGATTCGGATACTTCGGCTGAATGGAACTGCGATATGCCGATGCAGTCGTGATGATAACAACTGCCTGATACATCAGCGCGATTCCTGCTGCCATATAAGTTTTACCAAAACTGCAAGGCTTTACGAGGCAGCACTTCTTATAGTTCTGGAGCATCAGCTGGACTTCATGGGAAGTTTGGTTTCTTGCATCTGTTATATCCATATCTATTTACCCTTCTTTATTGATTTCTTTCTGAAGATAGAACATCTTCGTGACGAGTTCTTTGGAAAGAATTTTGATCTCTCCATTCGCGCGATTCTTGCATTCATAATATGCATTCCCGCGATCGTCTTTGTATGCGAACCTGGTTACGGTATAACCACAGAGATTTCTCATAAAGCTATACCGATAGATTTTGATGTTACAATCTTCCGGAAGGTATGGAGCAAATGTCATGGCTTCCTCGACACTCATTCCGTTTCCCATACGATAATTTACGAGTGTCTGTTCACCACATTCTTTTGCAAAGGATTCTTTGAATTCTTTACTGCCTAGTCCCGTGATACCGAGAATAGTATTCTCCTTTCGTTTCATACGGGAGCCTTCCCTAGCTTTTGGAGTATGAGTGATTGCATAGATGCAATCTTTCTCGGTAAAATATCGCCTTGTGGAATTGATTGAGTTGTTGGCAATGGCATTCTTGAAAGACTGAGAGCATTTGAATCCATAGATTCGAGCAAGCGCTTCTCCTCTCTTATAATACCTGATATGATTTGGATTATCAGGATTAAAATGGTCCTGAAGAGTGAGAGGACAATCAATCTTGAATCTCGAGAATTCAGATGGGCTATAGCTTACCCTATCCTCATTCAGGATATACTTAGCAGTACTTATACGATCGAGACCAAGTTCCAACGCCAGGTGAAGAGAATCCAGATAGAAGATACCGCCAACAGATATATGCCGGTTATACTTTTTATAGATCATGCTAATCAGTTTCTCTTCTCTGGATACATAGGGCGAATTCTTTACGCTTGACGGAATAAGATTTTGGACGCCGATATCATACTCGTTGCATGCATCCTTGAGCGACATTTCTCTTCCGTTGACTTTTATTATTACACGATTGCCAGCCACTTATTACACCTCCAATGAGCGCTTAATATAGCTCATTATTTTATCATTGAGCTCTAAATCATGATCGGCCACATTTGCGTTTAGCCGCAAAGTGATAATATCCTTTAAGCCGACGAGCTCTTCTCGATCTCCTTTAATTGCGGTACCACTTATGTCTAGAAACTTTAGCTTCTTCAACGGATTTAAATCATGGGTATCACCATCCACTTTTGTGAAAGCAAGATCCAGATACATAAGAGAATCTCCCAATCTTTTTGCTTCGGAAAGATTTCCATGGATTGAAGTATTCCGAAGATTCAGATGAGCCAGTCCTCTTAAGCTAAAGAATTCAGAGACATTATTAACGATAGGCAGTCCTGATAAATCCAACTCAGAAATGATACCGTTAATGGAAAAAGAAGTAACCCTCCTAGAGAGATATACCTTCTGGTAGATACCTCTCGGAAGGGTTACTTTTTCACCATACCATTCGGAACCATCCGAATTGATAAAACTACCACTACCAAGAATTGTAAGTTTTGCATAATCACATCCACTCACAATCCCAATACTGGCAGGATATTTACCGGAGACTGCCTGAGAGAATTTGATTCTCATCAGGTTTTAACCTCCTACATCAAATGCCGTTATTTCTGCTTCACATAGGTCTCCATGAACTCTTCTATTGTGGTGCACGGCTTTTGATTCTTCTCCTCTCCATCAAACGGGGAGTAGTTCCAGTCATTTTCCTCGTCGATGTACCGCCGCCCATCATCCGGCAGTTCCAGAGGTTCTGCAAGGATGATGGTGCCCCAGTGGTTAACCATCACAAATGGAGCGATCTCACAAGGGATACCCATGCAATCATCATCATGTCTGACATCGTAAGCATGCAGACAATCAGGGATAGTATTCCGATCGAGACGGATACTGGTGAACAGAGCAGGCTTTCCACAAACCGTGATCTCGTCGAACTGCTCAGCCATTGCATTAAAGAAGGCCATAATTTATCTTTCCTCCTTATAAGAAAGAAGCAGGACAATCCACACGGACTGCCCTGCCATAGGGTTAGTTTTTCTTCGAGGGGTCGGTGCCATAAGTGGGATCAGGCTGCTTCTGAATCTCATCAAGGATGCTCTTGGTTTTCGGAGTCTTTAAAGGAATTCCTTTTTCAGTATTTTGATACAGCTCAAGAGACCACTTCTTTGTGCAGTCCCGTTCCATATCGGTGAACCACTCCGTCAGCTCAGGATACTGATTCAAAAGACGCGTCCGAGTGACGTCCCGATTGAAGCTCTTCTCATAGAGTCTCCAGGAAACTTCGTCGCCGAAAATAGCATCCATCATAGCTTCCTTCGCACTTGCAAGCCGCCGTTCCTCGGATTCTTTGCGGAACTTTTCCCAGCGATCTGTTGCAGTCATGCATTCGCCAATCGCAGGTTTGAAATTGAAGGTGGTCTTCATGAAGACGCCATCTTTCTGGGTGGGAGCAAGATCAATGCTGATGTCGTTGATGCTTGCGCAGGTTTCGAGATGATTGAAATGCTCGATTGCTTCCAGAATATGGCACAGATTGACTTCAAAGTCTTTCGGCTGAATCATATTCGGAAGGACCATGGGATAGTACACCCTGAGGCTGATGTTGATAGCATGACCAGGATTCTCATCTCGCATGTCTTTCGTCATGGGAAATTCGAACGTGTTGACGATGTACTCACGCTGATACTGGTTGTATCTGCCGTCCAGATGCATCTCATTATCGAACTCAACCTGTTTCTCGTCGACCTCATTGTCATCACACTCGCAATGGCAGCCATCTGCATCGTAGAAGAAGATGTGAGGCTTGCTTTCCCATACGATATCATAGTTCTTTTTACCACTGGAGCATTCGGTGATAAATCTCCAGGCATGTTCGTTTGACATTTTATTTTTCCTTTCTCTTTTTGGTTTGACGGAAGTAGATAAGTTCTACATTGGAATCACATCATTTCTTTGATGCATATTAGTTATGCATCATTTTGATCTTTAACCTCAACACCTTCGAGGCTGTTGGTTAATAGATGCTTAAATTTGTTAGGACGGAATTCGATTTCTCCATAAGGAGCAAACAGGAGATGACGGTCTCTCTTCCAATCATTCTTCTCACGAACAACGTGATCGCCGTCACGGCTAACGGAGTATACGATACCTTCAAATGGCATAGTTTCTGTTTTGATCATCTTTGCGAATTCATCCCATTTCTCAGGATCATCGCCAAGATATGCTTTGATATAATCCATGCTGGTGTATATGCGATTCTTCGCATAATACGCGGTATCATTGAGAATAAACGCATATACCTTACCAGATGACATATCCTTCAGATAGAAACGGCTCACATAATTGAAGGGAACCTCAGCATTACCATTATACTTCTTAACGAAGTTAGCGATAACGTCATAGAACTCGCTGTTGTGGTTGATCGAATTGATCGGAAGGAATGCATCACTGCAACGATCACTATCAGCTTCGATGATATATACGGGTTTGTCATCTTTCGCGAATGTGATGGTACGACTAGCAATTGCATTGAATTGGACGTGCGCGAGCTCAATCATGTCGCTCATAATATAATCTCCTTTGTAAGAATACAAGATGTAGACGAAAGATAAATTCTACATTGGAATCACCCCCATTTCTTCTCGGAGCATAGAAATTACTTCTTGCTCTTCTTCTTATCCTTCTTCTTGCCCTTCTTTGCCTTCTGTACGATGTCATCATCGAACTTCGGCTTCAGAGGAACGTCGGCAACGGTCATGTCCGTACGAGCAACGTACTGGATGTGAGCCATGGGAGTTGCAGCGCCCTGATCATCCTTCTTGTGAAGGTCGATGTAGAGCGAGACAATCTCGTCGATGGGGATGCTGGTGAAGTCGATGCGGTTCAGCAGCGGCTGAAGCTTGCGCTTGACACTCTTAACCTCGGTGTCGGTGGAGCAGGAGATCACATCGGTGATCGTGACGGTAGTTGCGAACGGAGCGACGTTGTTGACACGACCACAGGGCATCAGGATATACACATCCGTTGCACGGACGTTGAACATCGTCATGATGTTGTTGCCGCCGATGCGGTCGATCTGGTGGCTCTTGTGAACAACCTCGTAGCCAAAGTTCTTGATTTCAATCTTCTTGCCCATTGTATTTTCCTCCTTAAATTACATACCGGATTTGTAGCCTTCTGCAAGCAGAACGGCGTCACCCATCGGATTAGCCGGGACAGCCTGATAGTTGGAATGAGCATTTTGCTCAATGGTGTTTGTAACTGCTTCTTTCAAAGCAGCCTTCTCCCGCTTCTTCTTGGACTTCATGATAAGATCGCTCTTGACCACGATCTTATCACTGTTTTCCAGGCTGTCAGAGATCTCAACACGATCGCGGAAAATGTCGACGCAGACAGTGACAACTGCTGAGGCATCGTTGTTCTCGATACCAGCCTTGATGCTATCCATGATGCAGGATACGCAGCTGAACATGGGATCAATGACGTCGATCATATTGAACACGTAATCGAGCTCAAGGTTCTTCCTCTTGTAGCCGTCAAACCCACGAAGGATGATGGATGCTGCGTGGCCGGTTTCCTTCTCGCTGAAGAAATAGGACCGCGAGCAGAAGACATCGTTCTTGAACTCGCTGTAAGGGTCATCTTCGGTCAACTTATGATCGCCGAACGCCAGGCTGTAACCCTTCTTCTTGCTGTACTTCACCTGAATGTAGGTGGCCTTCTTATTATCGTGCTTACCCATTTTTCTTTTCCTCCATTTTCTTTTTATTTTCGATCAGCTTCTCGTTATAGTAGGGACGGACCGTGGCCTTGCTGTTCCGATAGATATGAGTCGGCATCGAATCATTGAAAGCGCTGTTCATATCGTAGGGAAGGAACTGAAGATGATAGTCATTACGCCAGCGACTCTCGTCATAAGCGTATTCCGTCTCACCCTCAACGATGGTATCGTGAAGGAAGTATGCCGTACCTTCAAACGGCTTTCCACTCTTGATCTTCTCGGCAAACACGATCCAATCGTTCACATCATCCCCGAGATATGCAGTCAGAATCGTGAAGAGGCTCGGTTGATAGATGCTGCCATGCTCACTAGTCACAGCGTTCATGATGAACGGATAGCTGTTGTTGGTCCCCTTTTCGGAATCGCTATCCGTCATGTAGAACCGGTGGCACTTGAACGTGGTGTCAACGCAGTCGTTCTCTTTCAAGAACTTCTCGATCTCTTCCTGATACCGATTGTGCCGAACACCAACAGACCATACGAGATAATCGTCCGGACGAACGCCGTCGCCAAAGATGCTGTACATATGCTTTCCGTTTGGAGTCGTAAAATCGAGCTCGCAACGAGTAATGATCATCTGCCCAGCATCTGCTTTGATAGAAAATTCCATTTTCGTTTTCCTTTCTCTTCGAAATCGGTTTCTTTTCATTGGTTGCTAAAATAGTGGATTCTACATAGTATTTCCACCTCCTTCTACTGGTATAATATATCATTCAAATTTTGATTGATTAGATATAATCATTTGGAATATTTTTCTTGAGCCCTTCTCTCCAATTATGCTGTGCGGAATAGATACCGACTGTCTTTCTATCGTACGTAATGATGATAGAATCGGTATTGATGACATTGAGATGAATGAAATGAGTTCGATTTGGTTCTATTTTCTTATCTTCTATATCGAAAGATTCATGCACGATATCATAGATAGAGCCATAAACATCGTTGTTATCACACTCAGTAATATTGCAAATGAGATTATTTAGGTCGATATCATTGAAAGTGTGGCCATCATCAAATGCAAGATTCTTTGGATATGATGTAAAGACGCCAATAAAGAATCGGTCTTTCGGGATATGGTATTTTTCGCGGATCATATACACAGAATCTCGAAATGCTTTGAATTTCTCCAGTCTCATTTCGGGAGAATCGACTGAGACCATCAAGCTCATATTGTAGCATTCCGGAGATGATTTCATCACATACATGCCACGAGCGTTGTACAGGTTATTTTCTGCATTATTTTTGTCAGTGAGCTCATTCTCAAGAAAAGAGATAGCATAACCGCTGAATGTCTTATCGTTATTGATAACGAACGTGAAATTTTTGCGAGAAATGAATATAACGCATCCAATAACCTTATACTCTTTCTTATCAAGCTCTTTCATGTAATCAATGAAAGCTCTCCGAATCCCAAAATAGGGGTCATCTGCTCGATTGCTACACATGATAGAATATATGATGTTTTTCGTTATTTGAACCATAAACGGATCACGCTTCGGATATACGACATCAACCATGAGATGAAGACCGGGAGAATCTATAATCTTTTGATCTTCTTCGCTCTCTGAATGGTACATCCGCTCAGCCACTTCAACCATCTCACTGGCAAAACGCTCGTTATTTGGCCACATCAATGCAAAAGGATATTTCTCGTCTGGAAGTTCTCCATCAATATAATGAAGATTTACTTGTGTACCGTCGCAATCAAGAATGGTATGAGGCATAAATTACTCCTTTCTACAAAAAAGAATCCACTCGTTAGACTCTAATCTAGGATTTCTAACGAGTGGATATTGTCTTTATAACGTGCAGAAGTTATAGAAATCAATCATCTGCGACTTCTCAATCATGAAGTACGGATTCAGCAATCCGCTATCACGAGAGATAATCATACGAGTGACAGGGTCAAACTTCCGGAACGCATGCTCAAGCTCCTTGTTCATGATGCCGATGATATTCAGAATATCGCCATCGAAGTCTGCATTCAAGCCAGGAAGGACAGACAACGGAACCGAGAGCGTGAAATCAGTCACGTCCTGCTTTACCTTACGAACCTTCATCAGCAGGATGCTGTAGTAGTTCAGAGTCGGGTTACGGTTGATCAGAATTCTCGGCTGCTCTTTCGCAATGATGAAGTTCATCACTTCATAGATGTGCGAGTTGAACTTGTATGCATCCTGATATTCCTGCCAAGCCTGTGTAAGAGAGATATCGTCCATCACCATCAGGTAGTGAATGATCTTAAACTTAAACAGCTCAAGGAAGGTGTTATAGGAAAGATCCACTTCAGAGTCACGAAGTTCCGGGTTCGGAATGATGACGTTACGAGAAGTATAGTTCAAAGCACCACCAAGAATCTGACCACGAATCCATCCATCCTTACCGGTGATAAATTCGAAGTTCGTTGCCCAAAGTTTGTTGACACGAGACTGAATGCGAGACAGGATATAAGCACGATCAATCTCTTTGCTTCCTTTCAGCTTTTCAGACAAAGTAAACAGAGGATTCACGTGCTTGTCGATCGTGTTGAAGTAGTAGGTATCAGTAGTTGCACTTTGGGGACGAAGAAGCGTAGAATAGATAGGAATATGAGAAGTAAAGACCGAACTCTTTTCAGCAAGGAGTCGATCCAGTTCATCAGCTTTTCCTTTCTTCTTCATCTTTGCAAACTCGATAATCTCGTCAAAGTGCTCCCGGAATTCCACGAGGCCAATGCCAGCAAATCCGCCAGTTGCAGCCTGCTCATCGGGGTCAATGTAACGAGTGCGATTGCCGTTTACATCGACCTGATACTTTTCGTTGATGATAGAATCCAGCATTCCTTTCTTCATACAAGAAGCGAGCTTCTGATAATAGAAAGGATTGAGGATATAATTACCACCAAGACTAATCCAACCGGTGAATTCGATATTGGTTCCCTGATATTCAACCTTGGTTCCACAGAGAGGGCAGGTCTCACCCTCGAACAGCTTACCTTTGAATTCACCACACTGACAGCGATAGCGCTCAATGAACGCATTCTCGTCTTCGTAGTTTGTGCCGTACAGAATCGACCGTGCACCATAGAGGCTCTTCTGCTTGGTATCATCAAGCTTGACGACTGCGGGCTCCGTAATGGTGAAGCCATTATTTGTAATGATGTCTTTAAGGTACTCAACATCCCAGTTGATGCGTTTCACATGAACCGTATGTTGCTTGTGATTTTTAGCCATATTGCGCAACCTCCATATTGGGTTTCTTTCGCATAGGTCTTGAATATGCGAATTACCTGTCTGTCAGAATGATTATTCTTTTTCAGTCTTTTCTACGTAGAGGTTGCCCGCTTTCACAAGATTATTGAAGGGATCGCACATTGTAGATGCTAAGAAGTCACACCGTTCATTTTCAGCTTGGCCGGCATGTCCTTTCACCCAGCTAAAAGTGACTTTATGATGAGACTTTGCTTCCAGGAGTCGCTCCCAAAGATCCTGATTCTTTACAGCATGGCCTCCAGCAGTTTTCCATCCATTGGAAAGCCATTTGTCAACCCACTTCTGACGAAATGCATTGACCACATAAGACGAATCGGATACGACGTTGACTTCGGACGGATGCTCAAGAGCTTCAAGACCTACGATAACTCCCATGAGTTCCATACGATTATTGCTGGTCTTCGGATGACCACCAGCAAACTCTTCCACAGACAGAATGGAATCATCATCGTTATACAGCTTCACAATTGCTGCATATCCTCCAGGACCAACAGGGTTACTCTTTGCTGCACCATCGGTATAAATTTCAACTTTCTGATACTTCATTTGAATCAACCTCTCTTACTTCGATATCCACATAAATAGGCTTAGCCATTTCTCCACAGCGTTCGCATCGCATTCCTGTAGTTAATGGACCATTGAGTGCTCCACAATCACATTGAATCAACGGCATTAGTAAACCATTGAATGGGCCATCTGTAATTTTTAATAGAATTGATTCCACTTTCATAATTATTTCACTTCCTTTCTTTTTTATTGAGAAACCTTTCAGATGTCTCATTATTATAACATATCAACCAAAATGTCGTTTAGAAATCTATGATAAAAATTACTCTATACTAAATTTAGACAGGAGGCAATGATATGGGAGCAATAGATGAGTTAGTGAGAGAGAATAATATGAAAGATCGGGCGATTGAATATCTCAAAAACAAAATCTATGAATGTGAGAATGAGAAAATTAGTTCTATCACTTCAGATATTCCAAAATTTGAATGGATTGATGGATATTCAAATTCTCTTTATGATTTTAATCTATCTCAGAGATTGGATGCGTGGTTTTCTCATATGGAGGAAGTCACAGATAGAAAGCTTCGTTTAATTACGAGGACTCAGTTCTTCGATCGAATCTTAATTCTTTATCTTAACGAGTATTGCCATAAAAATAAAGGATATTATATCACGATGGTGTATAAAGATAATATCAATGGATTTATGGCGACACTCGCACAGAAAGAACAAGATGAATTTGCCATTATCCCTACACTGGAAGGAATGTGGCTTGGCTGTACGAATCTTAAAGACGCTTTGATTCGATATGGTGAAGAAGCGAAACGTCTTGCATTTACAACAGCTTGGACAAGCGTACAACTCGATCCGCAAACAAAACTTGATGTAAGCATGAATCTCATCAAGAAAGATAAATAAATTTGAAGTGCTATGGAGAATTGATTTTCTTCCATAGCACTTCATTTATCGTAAAAGACAGTAGAGTAAGCCTTTATTATAAAAGAAAGGAGAGATTACAATGGCATTTTTAATCAATGAGCAAAAATTCGTCGATGATAATGCGTTCAAATTTGAGAATAGACTTAATTCTCAAGTTACACGTTTTCTTGATAAATCGCCTGTTTTTGTCACATACTATCACGTTGATTCAGATGAAACCACAACAGATGGTGGTTTTAAAGATGTGAATGCACTTTGGGGTAAAGATTCTCCTATTAAGTATAAAAAGATTGAGAATCTTCCTCTGTATGGTTTTGATTCCGTACAGCTGAATCTTCAGGATACTGATCAAGGTCTTGATACAGAATATTCTGGAGACGCTATTCTTCTTCCGAATACAGTTAAACCTCTTCAAAATGATTTTTTTACGGTAAATCACGTAAAAGGAGTTTTCTTATTCAGAGTTACTCAGGTTGATTATGATACAATCAGACCTGATAATTTCTATAAGATTACTTATCGTATTGAATCTCTTGAAAATGAGGTTCTGGAAGATATCAATAATCAGGTAAATGAGAAGTTTACTTGCATCTTACAGAATGTAGGAAGTACGAATAACTGTATCATTGAAGAAAGTTATTTTGAGCAACTTCAGAAAGTAAATGCTTTATATTCTGATATGGTAGAGACCTATAAAGCGATCTTCTATAGTGGTAGATATAATTGCTTCCTCGGTGAGACAGCAGTTGGTATGAAAATCTATGATCCTCTGCAAGCTGTGTTCATGAATAAGCACAAATTGCTTACGAGAGATGATAGCTATCAGACGACGCTCCTCAGTGAGATGTTTACTGATCCGAAGAGAAAGATCAAATACGAGAGAAGTATTTATCGGTTCTTTGAACGAAGAGATTTGAAGACTATCTCAAATTTCAAATACTATCTCTATCCTGGTACCAATAAGAAAGATTCTGCTTTCTATTATTGGCAGGATGATTCGATTCTGTATGTCGAAGTTCCTGAGAAAGCTGTCTTTGATCAAAAGGCTCCCAATGAACTTCTTCCTAATCGAATCGTTGCAAACTTCAAGATGAATGGTCCTGAGATTTCTCCGTACGTTGATCTCATGCAGAGATTTGTACGTGGGGAAGAAATCACCATCTATGATATTCCTCTTGAGTTAAATGAAGAGCTTCTTAAGCTTGATGCAAATGAAGAAGTCTTCTTCTTTACTCCCATTCTACTTTATATCATCAAAACTGTCACAAATGATTTCCTCCAGCAAAAAAAGAAGGAAAGCTTATAAAAAAATCCACAGAGAGACTCATAATAGAATCCCTCTGTGGATTTTTATCGGTTAATTCATGTGGTCAGTATCGTCCTGGAAAGCAGGAGTCGTATCATACTCCGACTTATCCGGGCCAACCACATAGCTGTTTGTCTTAAGCTCTTCCATAACGATTTGCTTGAACTTGTCAGCATCAATGATGCCTTCCTTTGCGAGAACCTCTTTCTCGACCGCTTTCTTGCGCTTTACCAGCATCAGGTCATACTCGGTACCCATGTAATCCTGATCGTCAATGGTTTCGATCTTGATATGGCGATCATCGTATTCACGGATAGAATCGTCATCGTCGATGAAGTCAACCTCAATGCCAAGACTCTTCAGATACACGGCAAAGATTTCGTTCACACGAGATGTGTATGTCTTGCTCACCTTAAACTGGTCTTTACCAGTAATCAGGCCATTGGCAAGATCACGACGACCCTTTGCAGATGCACGATACATCAGATTGAAAATCTGAATATCTTCAGGATCCATGCCGATAGAGAAGTTCAACGTCTCAAACTCACCGAAGCGAATAGGAGTAGAAGAACGAAGCTCTGTGAAGTTCTTATTACGGTAACTTCTTTCAGGAAGACCTTTCGTGTTGATAGAGCCAGTGCTACGGACAGAGAAGCCTTTACGGGAAGTCTGCTTCAGCTTCAGGATATACATCTCACCAGCATACATGGGATGGAGCATCTTGATGGTACGACCAAACTTGTTAATGTACATATCGTACGGAGTCAGGAAATCGTACTTCTCATAGATCTTCAGCAGACGATAGAAGATAGGTTCATCCTCCCACATCGGCTTTTGATGAATATAGATGTGGTCATCCATAACTTGCTGGATATAGGCGTCCTTCTCTTTATTAGACAGCTTATCATAAACAGCTTTCATTTCATCATGCTGCTTGTGGTTAAAGTCGTCAATGATTCCGAAGAGAAGTTCTTCCCGCTCTTTCCGAGTCTTTCTCATCTTCATCTGAGCTCTCACCTTATTGCAGATGAAGTTCATGGTGATTTCGAAGATGGGGAATGCTGTGGTACGGTTGATGATAGCCAGAACATTGAACAGCAGATCAATGGTAACTTTATTGCCGTTATCATCATAATAGAACGGCATCTCATCGTCCGGACGGATAGCAGAGATAACAGACTTGTTACCGTATCGGCCAGTAATCTTCTGACCGATATCTGCCTTCACAACGCCCTTAACGGTAATCTCGATTTTCACGTTGGAGAACAAGCTGTCCTGATCTTTCCAGCGCTTATCTTCATCAAGGAACTCGATAGCACGCTTATAGAGATAATTGATTTCCTTCGAATATTTTTCTCCGGAATCAAAAACCATCTCACATGCTTCTTTAATTCCTTGATAGTACTTCCGCTGGCTCTTCAGATATTTGAGAATCTGATGAGTAAACGGAGTATCTTCGATATCGGGATTGTTGCAGTACACGGTGATGTCAACAACCTGACCTTTCTTATAGTAAGAAACGTCGCTTTCACCAGAATGAGTCAGAGAATCATCCTTGAACTCGCTGAGAAGCTGCTCTTTAGAAAGAGTACGCTTTGCAGCAACTTCGCCAGTAGAGAATTCTCCGATGTCCGGGAAAGGCTTATACTTCTTTCCTTTGCCATAAAGGTTCAGGAGGAAGTCATTGTCGTTGACACCAATAGAGACCGTGTTGATCTCGATGGACTGAAGCCGGTCGTGAAGACTCTGAGAAATGACGCAAGCATCTTCGGACGTGTAAGATTCCGTAGTATACATAATGGGCACGTTGATGCCATACCCATAGTTCATGGAATCATCATACGAACGGGATTTCTTAATTACGGTTCCTTTAGGGACTTCATCACCAACTTCGAGGCCATCCATGTAGTCGTTGTTGTACTCATAGCCGAAGACCTCGGTCAGAGATTCAGAATCACAACGGCTCCATGCCTCATAATATTTTTTCTCTTTATCGTAGACGAAAAGGGTATACGTTGTCGGGTGGTCAACGATATCCTCATACTTAACCACCTTATCCACGACTTCGTAGTTCCCTTTTGCCTGCTTATAGCCAGTCGAATAACGGCCGACAACATTTTCGCCATTGGTAAATACTGCCGGAAAATCCGGGTGCAGTAAGTTTACGACCTGGCGTTCATGCGAAGTAAACATGATAGATCGCATAGAGGAATTGTACTGGGGCATTCCCAGCATTGTCATGCCGATAAGACTATTCGAGCCTTGCAACTCTTCGTTGGCCTTAAGCAGCATTTCCTTATTGGAATACTTTACATTTTCTGCCATTGTAAAACCTCCAGATTTTATTTTGACGCTATCGTGAGAAGCAGATTCCAGACTACTACTCACGAAGGTATAACATATCATTTCAGCAATGCTTTGATATTTTATGCCCATTATCTTAAACGTATCCAGCGATATAGAATCTAAGGTTTTTGGTCACAGAAAATTAATCTATTTTTGGAAGGAGAAATCATATTATGTCAAAATCCTATAGCGAAGATTTCATTGGTAAAATTTTTCCCTTGGTTGCTCCAATTACGTCGAATGGATTCATGAACTACAAAGCACTTCGTGTTCTAAAAGACTATCCATTTGATCGAGATGAAGTTGATAAGTTGGTAGGCAAAACAGTTAGTCCCATTAGTACCAATGATATCTTTGGAACGAAGAAGTACTGCATCATTGATCCAGATAGAAAGTATGGTGCACTGTATGATGTCGGTACAACAGAAAATGGAAAGTACATTATTGCTTGGAATAATTTCCAGGATGGAACCGTAATTGCATGGATTGATCCTTACGATTATATCATCACTGATATGAAATTCTTTGACGATGAAGACATCGACATGTTTTACGGAATCAAGTTTGATTATGATGTAAATGACAAGCGTCCTGGACATGATATTCGTGAAATTTTCAGTCAATGCTCGTATGGTGTTCGTAATTTCATTCGATGCGGGGGTGGATATTACGCTTTCGTACACGATGATGTCGTGTTTGAAATTCGCCCCGTTATTTCTTTGGCTATGTCGTGTGAAGCCAGTCGAAATAATAACGACGGCAAATACGTAATTGGAATCAATCAGAGTTCCCATAGCGATATCATCTATCATAACCATAAAAGCCAGGTGGATATGATTCAATATTCTACATCTGGAATTAATTATCGTTTCGTGGAAAATGTCAGAAATTTTGACGTTGAATACATTGATGATACGAATCTTTTCATGAAGCGTGCTTGGCCTACCATGTTCCAATATAATACCACAGAGGATTTTCTTGCTGTGTATAATAACGTCTCAACAGCAGAATTCATTGAAGGTAAAGTTTCGCCAATGAATGACGTTCGAAATGAATATGATCCATCTTGGTGGGCTGATGGATACACTATCATGAATATGCGTACGTGCCATGGTATTTATCATGACATTTATATTCTTGATCCAAATCATAACGTCTACAAGGTTGTGAATCATAAAGATCTGATTCCTAGTGATAAATGGCTCGCTATCCGTAAAGTCAAGAATTCTGATGATATATTATATTGGTGAATTACAAGGAAGGTGAAGTGAAGTAACCTTCCAATTTTGTATGATCCTCAAAGATGAGAGAGGATCGAAAGGAGTTTCACCATGAAGAAAGCTGTAGTCAAAAAGTACGCCCGCGAGCTTCTGAACAGTATCCAGCGTTATGGGTACGGTGAGGAGCGCGTGCTCAAGTTTACGGATGATGGTTATCCGTACAGCGTCGACTACGATCGCGACTGGCAGAGCCGCGGCCGTGTCGTCACGGGTAAGCGCGCTCGTCAGCTCGTGCGCGCTGAAGTCATCGCGTACATCGTGAAGCACATCGACGACAACTTCATGATGTGCGGCGAGCCAAAGTTCAACGCACACCGTAAGTACATCTTTATGCAGTACTGCGGTACGCGCTGCCCCGCCGAGCAGTACTTCACCGTTCATCGCGTTGATAACGGCGAGGAGGTTCGTCCCTATGATCATTGGGAATTGATCAGGGACGAATCCGAATGCATGATGCTGTAATTTCAATCGCAGCGTCATGCACACAGTGGCCAGTCACTCTAATCTGGAGAAAGAGGTATACTATGAGCAACATCATCAATTGCACCCCGCACGCCATTTCCTTTGTCGACGACGCCGGCAAAGTCATCCGCGTGGTTGAGCCTTCTGGCATTCTGCCGAGGGTTTCCTCCACCATCACCGTAGTTGGGGATATTGATGGTATCCCCGACGAGGTCACTTCATACGGTGAGGTCGTTGACCTTCCCGAGAAGCAGGACGACACCATTCTGGTCGTCTCGGCCATGGTGGCTGCACGGGTGCCTGAGCGCGACGACATCCGGATCCCTGGCCGTCAGGTCCGGGATGACAAGGGCCGCATCATCGGCTGCAAGTCTCTGTCGAATCCCAATGGCGGAGTTCGCTGAGGCTTAAGGCCAGTCCGCTTATATCATCATAATCTGAGACGGTATGATTTACCGTATACTCTCAGATTATGATGATATATTATACACGTGAAAGAAAGAGAAGGAATAGAAGTACAATCGGTATTTCACCTTCTCTTTCTATGATCCATAATAAGGAGGAAATATATTATGGAAAGCAAAATCAAAACCACCATCACCACCGTCGCAACCACCAAAGAGTACAACGCAGAGGAAACCAAGAAGGCCCTTTGCAAGAATGTCAAGCGTGCTGCAGTCGGTACGTCCGTCGCTACCGCTGCAATCTTGACTCGCAACGTCGCGAGCGGTTACGCTCTGGGTTGCGCGTACAATGGCCGTAACAAGGCCAGCGCACGCGCAATGAAGCTCGCGGCCGCTGCAGACTGCGTTGCAGTCGGCGCTGTGGTTGTCACCGCGGTGACTGCAAGCTGTGCAGCTTACGAAGCTGCCACGATGTACGAGAACTTCGAGATCCAGTGACCGCTCGAAGTTCCCGCTCACACCCTGAAAAGAATCACTAAAGTACCTGATGAAGATTAGAGGATGCTTCATCAGGTACTCAATTTTATACGATCCTCAAAATGTACTGGAGGTACACAACCATGAAGAACCTGTTTAATATGAAGAAGTCCGCTGATACCAAGACTGCTGTCCAGATGACTGCAAGTCAAAAGAAGACGACCACCGTTGCTAACATCAGCGGTAAGGTCAAGACCGCAGCATTCGGCGTCGCAACCGGCGCCGGCATCGCTGGCACGATGATGCTCCAGAACGAGAGGGGCATCCGCAACCGCAAGGCTCGTGAGGCGTATCACAAGCGCGTCGAGCAGGTCTGCACCGTTGCTGTCGGTGCAGCTGTGGTTGGCGCGACTGCGGCTGTCGTGCAGGGCATCTTCGATCCCGTCATCGACGTGTCGATGCTGGAAATCGAACCAGCATCTTACCTCGAGCTCAACAACAAGGCTGTCGAGCTCGATGGGGCTGGAACGTGTTCTGATTCGGAAGAGCCTGAAGAAGAGGCCGAGACTGTTGAGGCTGAGATTGTTCCTGAGGAGACTGCTGCACCCGCACCTGCTCCCAAGGCTGAGAAGCCCATCGTGGAAGCAACCGCTACTGAGATTCAGACTCCCGATCCTAAGGATGGGCAGCCTGCTTCTGTTGATCCTGCACCCGTTGCTCCTCAGGCAGAACAGCCAGCTACTCCTGCATCCGCACCTGCTGCGCCTGCTGATCCTGCACCTGCTGCGCAGACCAGCCAGAGCAACAGTGCCCAGGATGCCAAAAGCCAGACCGGCGAGCAGAAGCCCAAAGGCAACAACCAGACCGGCAAGGGCAACGGCCAGAATGGGAACAACAACAAGAACACCAATGCAGCAAAGTGATGCAAAGGCGTTTACCGAATACGTACTAAGCTTTGGATGCTTAGCACGTCCACCTTAAAAATGACAGGGCAGCAATAGTTGCTCTGTCTTTTTTGCATATATTTCGTTTATATATTATAATAGTAAGATCATGGAATATCGGAAGGAGGTTATTATTTCTATGATCCGGAATCATTACAGACAAATAATTCTATTTGAGGTGGTGATTCTTTCTGTGTACATACCAATTCATATCAATCTCAATCTTCCTCTAGTAGCAGTTGTAATTTTCATACTCGGTGCTGTGAATATGGCAATTCTTTCAAAAGTTTGTAAAGTCAAAGCAAAGCATTCAACTAAGGTGTACTCAGGAACATGTGTCTTCCTCATCTTATTCTATGCTCTTCTTTGGATTCTCACAAATATGATTGAATAAAGAGTATGAATATTACGTAATATCCCAGTAGGTCAATTGATTCGATCCACTGGGATATTTAAAGCTATTATTGGAACGACTAATTTATAGTGAAAGGATGTGAAACCACATGGATGTTGTGGAAAGTTTGGAACTCGGAAAGCCTTATCTGCTTCGTGTTACAGACGGCAAAAGAACATGGAAGCTTCCTGCATACGAGGTAATGGATAAAACATTGAGAGCAATTGTGTTTGATCCAAAGAGTAAGAAACTTAAATGCCTCGATGATATTGAAAGAGATGTCCGGTTCATTGTAAAGCTATCCATTAAGATGCAGCACAGTATCTTGCATCGAGCACGAGATGGTATTTATATCATTCATCTCAGATGTGCACCAGCAGCTTCTGAAAAATATCAGGAGCTTGTTGGGGAGTACGTCTTAGCGTACAACGAAAATTTGTTTTTGAAAATCAAGGAGAATAAAAATGGCTAATAATAAAAGCGTATACCAGCAGACGAATAATGTCAGTATTCCGAAGAATCGTCTTCTGGACATTGCTGCTGATGAATACTTCGGTAAGAAGACGTACAAGGTTCTTCTCTGCCTGTTTACAGAGTTGAATGGCTTCGATCACAATCTTTTGAAGAGAAGCCAGGATCCTCTCAACTTTAAGAAGATTGACTTCAAGGCAATTGCTCAGACGGTCGGTCTTTCTAAGGATGAGGTGAAAAAGTGCGTTAATAATCTGATTGACTGGGGCTATGTGGAAGAGGGTTGCTCTGACACTGTCAATGATGGCTATCGGTTCACGTTCTGAAAACAATAGCCTAAGCCCTTTTAGAATACAAAAGAAAGGAGACGTGTATATGTCTAAGAAGAATCGGCCGAACGTTGCTTCGGCTGTAATCTCCGAGGAAGCAGCAAAAAATGAAGTTGAACTCACTCCGGTGGAAACCCCTGTGGAACCTATGGCTGTGACTGAACCTGAGATGGTTGAAGTTGATGGTGCTGTAGTAAATCCGGAAACTCTTGATGAGTGTGAGCCCATTACTGTTCCTGTGGAGGATCCTGTCGTTGCTATCAATCATCATATGGAAGAGATCAATGCATCTCCCATTGAGATTGTGACCCAGGATCATGTTGAGAAGCTCAAGGACGATGTCATCGCGATTGAACTTATTCCCGGTAAGACGGTAAAGATCCGTCCGGGCACCAAGAAGACCTATACTGGTCTTGACCTTCCTGAGTTTGCACTTCGCAATACTTATAAGGTAGAGAAGGTCATCGGTGATCGTGTCATCGTCAAATCTGGGTTCTACCAGACCGTTGTCAGCAAGAATGATTTGGTATTTGCTGACTAACCATAAGTTAGGTTCGTATGAGTATTTGGTATAAGCATATTAGACATATCTGATTCTCTCAGAGTCTATATGCTTATACCAATTTTTACTCATAGCAACACATGGCAATAGAAATACGAGGTGTACCATGATTGTATTTACTTTAAGTATTATTCTTGCTTGTCTTTTCGTGTTTACCGGCAAGCACAACACTGGAAAACATGCGCGTCAGAAGAGCTATAAAATGAGCGCTACCAATATGCTCATTGGCGTTCTGACTTGCGTTGTTGTTTGTTCCACTTTCACTATGGTGGGTGATTACATCAACCCTGCCATTGGAAATGATTTTGAAATCACCGCATATGCAGATGGCGGTGAGTATTCGTTCAACCAGATGTTAACGACTCTTGTTGCAAAACTGGATAGCTATAAGATTGACAAGAGTGGGGTTCCTGAGGTTGAGACGATTGACAATAAAGAGACCCTTGACGAAGACGCTGGAGTAATTACAGCTGTTCGTGATGAATCCGTCGCATATAATGAAGACGGCGTTCCTGTTGAGACTCCTCCGTGCCTTGGTTCTTTCGTTGACTCTACGAGCGTTCCCGAAGTAAGTGAAAATACTACTCCTGCGGAAAAACCTGTAGCAGTCGCAAAAACGATTAGTACCCAGGCAACCAAGAAGTCAAAATATAATTTGTCTGAAGCCGATAAAGTTGCCCTCCAGCGAGTGGCTCTGGCTGAAGCAAAATGCGATGGCGTGAAAGGTATGGCTCTCGTTATGAAAGTCATTCTGAATCGCTATGACTCCCCTAGATTCCCGAATTCTGTGATGGCTATCATCACACAGAAGAATCAGTTCTCTACCTATTATAATGGCACTTATGCAAAGGCAAAACTTTGTGATGAAAGTGCTCAGGCATTGGAATTGGTTCTGAGCGGTTGGGATGAAACAAACGGTGCTCTGTATTTTGAGCACAATCCTAACGGCAAGGCTACCTGGCAGAGAAAGCACCTGACGCAGTTATTTACTTATAAGGGTCACACCTTCAGTAAGTAATTTCGTCGAAGTACATTTAAGACACGTTGAAGAATATCTAGCATGAATTCTTCAACGTGTCTTTTTATTTAAAAGGAGTATCATATGAAAACTATTTACAGAGTTTCCACAACGAGCTGTTACGAGAACACTACTCCAGATATTGCTTTTTCTACAAAAGAGAAAGCATCTGAAGTTCTCAAAATGCAGTATGATAGAATTAAGGCAAGTAATACTAAATTTAATGAGGATGTCTTTAATCCTGGTGAATCTTATAGAGTCGAATATATGAGTGATGATTTCGGACTCTTTGTCGAAGAAGCTGCTATCATTGATGAAATTTGTCTTATTGAAGATGAAGACATTACAGACGACATGCTAAGTGAAACCGTATAAGGTTAGATGAATCTCATCTCCTTTTTCAATGATATATTATATTGATATATCAAAGAAAGGAGATGAGATTCATGGTTACTCACTACAATGATATCCTTGCTGAGATTAACGCCAATATCGAAGGTAAGGTATACCAAAGAGTCGAGAATGCTAATGATGCTACGATTAACTATCGACATTATGGCATCAAGACAAAATCCGAACCTGTTCGACTAATCTCGAATATCTAGTAGGAGAGAAGGAAGGCTGGAAATGCTGAGACAGATCCAGCCTTTCTTTTTTGTTGGGCAGCGTTTTGATATCCATTTTCTAAAAGACGATAGAATATGAAAGGATGTGTTGCTAAAATGACTGTATTTTGTACCTTTAAGTTAGCAGAAAAGAGTTACGACCATCTATTGGATAAAATCTTTCTGCATCGAGAAAACGCTATCCAAGAGCTTTATAAAGAACAGAGAAGAATCTTTCTGGAAAATCCTCGGAGAACTGCAATACGTGAAATGGATGTTGTTGTTGACGAAGAAAAGATGATGTGCTATACCGTTTATGATTATAAAAACGGCGAAGAAAAGAAAGCGAATACGGAATTTCCTAAAATGATGATTAAGGAGATTCCACTGGAGGATACCATAAATGAAGCGTAAAGTATATGCGTTATTCATTGTACCTGGTCAAGCAATCAACAAGTTGGATCGAATCTATCTTACAAAAGAAGATTTGATCGCTCGGCTTAAAGAAATGAAAGCTGAGTATTATAAGAAATATAACCCGGATTTCATGAAGGAGAAAGTATACATTGATTATGATTATGATCGCAATATTCGGCTTCGTCGTCAAGAAACGGTGATGGTTGCTGGAACTGAGTGGCTTAAAAGAACCACACTCGCATTTTCTGAAATGGTAGACTTGGAAGGAGATATTGAAAAATGGCTGGAAAAATGACTATGGATCCTGGCGAAGACACTCCCGATTACATCTATGGTATTGAGATTCGCCTTGATGGTGGCATCGGTTATACCGAGAATGATCACTATCGGAGAGTGGAAAGAGCAAGAGAACGTCTGAAAACCGTTGCAGATATGAATAAGAATCTTTCTTACGATCATCGTAGTGATGATTTCTTTCATCAGGAATGGTTCACTTTAACTCCTGATGGTAAAAGAGTTAAGCACTGGTGTGTTGGTACTGTGAAGAGATTTTCTCTCTGGTAAGGATGCAAATACTGAAAGGACTGATGCAAAATGTCTCCTATGACAACCGTGTATGCAATCTTTAAAAAGAAGGAGTCTTTGGATGGAAAGTATGCTCCAAAGTATTCTTTCGTCTATTCCACTTTTTGGATGAAAATGCCGTTGGCAAGGCTTTACTTCAACCGTATCATGATGGAAGCAGCTGATAAGGAATGGGATCTTTTCTCAAAAGGTATTAAGCGTTCTATCACCGGTCATGATGATCACTTCACAGTTATATTTAGCGATCAGGATAATAAGGAATTTCGGAGAGACACCTACACGTTTGTGCAGATCGAAATATCCTGGCCGAATGCAGTGAATCTTCGGAATATGTCTGGGCACGTAGTGTGCGAATTGGATGAGAATGAAATTCCTCATGTTGTTGCATACTATGGAGTGAGGAAAACCTATAATTCTTATCACAGCGGAAAGGCCGTTCGGTATTGCTTCAATATTGATTTGGATAAGAATGGTAAGATGACATTCCATTCGTGATATATCAAAGGAGGACTTTAATGAAATGATGAAACTTATTACAGAAGAACCGTCTCAGGAATACGAAACTATTCGTCAATTCGAATTTGAGCAGTTCTTTCAGTGCATTTATCAATGCGGCAATTCTTGCACGAATCACATTTCTTATTCTATCAAAAATGGCGAAGACTACCACATTGATAAGAAGGACCACTATCTTCGTGAGAATCCTGCTCCATGGGCTGGGTCTAAGCCTATCGTTGATCTTGCAAGAGAGTTCCAGTTCGATAAGGGCCCATATCTGAAGATAAACGTGTACCTGATTCACCATTACTACCTTGCATTTGTTGCGTATGACTCTCGTACATTTTCAATTAAGGAAGCTCAGGTAATTCAAATTACATCTCTTAGAGATCTTATCAATCGCCTCATCAATGCTGGAGCACCTTGCGAGGCTTGTGATTATCTTCTTTCCAATCTTATCACTCGAGATCTCGAGCCTGTGAAGTATATTCGGATGTATACTCAGTATGTTACCGTACCGGGTGGCCCTGTTACTGAGACGATTGACGATACTTATACTGAAAGCGAAGCAGAATGTGCTCATATTCTGGATAGCTTTGAAAACACATTTAAAGCAAATCCGGAAAAGTACGTTCATGTTGAACGAACTGACCCTCTCCATCTTTTCATTACCTCGAAAGATGCGGAAGGGAACGAAACGAATTCTTGCTATTGGTTTAACAAGATCAAGCAAAGAGACTATTTGGAGTAAATATTATGGGAATGGATGTGTATGTCATCGCAGTTACATCATACATCAACAGCCAAGTTGTGAGTATGCGTGTAGAAGACGATGCATTTACCAGTCGATCTGATGCAAAGCAGAAACTCAGATCAATCAAAAAGAGCATGGATTTATTAACTCCTGGAGAAAATGAAGGTGGTGATCATGATCAGAAATACTATATCTCCAGGGATAACCAAATCCTTGAGCACGGGAACATGTTAATTTGTAATATGACCCGGTATTCCACAATTGGCGAACCTTATAGAACGTCTACGATTTATCATGTTGGAAAGACCCATGTTCATTATCATCATGAGCTAAGTCGTAAAGAAGCCGCAAACTTCTTTGAAAGAAACATCAACGAATGACATTATTGGAGGAAATGACGATGAATGAAGCCTACATTGTAACCCTTTGCACTATGAGCCGTGATCTGATGCACGATACGAAAGACATCAAGATGGATCCTCCCGATATTAAGCTCATTTCCTTCGTCGATACTTATGACAAGGCGAAGGATGCTATGAAGAAAAGTCTGGATGAGTTGATGTCTAACCCCGAGAACAACATCATCTCTCTTCAGTACATTGGCGAGAATGCCGTTTATCTCTTCGACTTTGATGAGAAGAAGCGTGTTGGTACTGCTGCATGGTTGCAGATTCATTCTACTTGGATCGGACCTTGCATTGGCACTCCGTCTAACATGGAGGACATTGCTGCAACCTACGCTGCAACTAATACCGTGATGGCAGACTACGAGCCTGATGAACCGGAAAAGGAAGAGGGCAACTTCCAGGATAATCCTGATGCAGCAAACCCTTATGATGAGAAACCTTCTGAGGAGGATGTGACTTATGGCGAATAAGAGTTACTATGTCATCGTGTATGACTTGCATATCACAAACCATGGCGATATGAAGGATATCTTTACGAATATTGGAGTCATGGTCGGTGATCTTACGTTCGAAGAACATTGCTATGCAACGTTTTACCTTGGTGCGATTGCTGCAGAACTTAGCAAGCGTGGTGCAAACGTCACGTGCAATGATGATATGAATCAGATCTTTGCAAATTGGACTGGAGCGGATAATAAGGACTATAAAGTTGCTTTCCGCATCAAGGGTCGTAATCTGATCAATGGCACGAATCTGTTTGATGGCATGAAGATTCTCAGCAATACCTGTGAGAATCTTTTTACTCATCCATACACAGGAGTATAATCAATGGAAGAAGAAAAAATTACGCCAGTTGCCCTCGTCATGTGTAAGACGTTTAATGCCGTAACCAATGACCTTCTTCACGTTGCTCCTGTATACGGATTCTTTGATGGAGACGATGCCGTTTCATATTTTGATGATATGGAAGAGACCTTCAAAGACTACGTTGGGAAAGACGGTAAAAAGCTCGACGTGAAAAGAATCAATAGCGAAACTCTTCACGTTGATTTTAAAAATTCAGATGGTTTAAAAGGAAAGAATATTTACTATCTGGAAATTATTAAAGTATTTTAAGGATGTGGTTTTATGGTTATCTATGTAATCCTCTACGCAGATAAGGTTACTGGAAAAGATGGAAACTTTTCGTATCTTGTCAACGCTGTGCATACGGCGTACTTTACGAAAGAGAGTGCTGAGGCACATGCAGGGGAATATGAAGAAGATGATCGAGTTGTTGAAGTTCATCCGATTGATATTGATCTCTTCTGTGGAATTCCTTGGGAGAGGGATATCTATATCATGGCCTGTTACACACAGGATTTCCAATTCGATGGGAGAAAGTCAAAGCTTTTTGTAACAGCATCATCTCCAAATAGCGAGACGCTGGTTAGTTACATGGCGTTCTTAGCACATCTGAATGACCAGAATGGATGGAAGATCGTGGATAGTTATCCTATGCAAAGGAAGATGGTCTTCAAAAATGATGACTTCTCTTTGCAGATTCGTCTGTGCTGTGTGCATCTTCCGCATGATATTGCTGACCGAGTGAGGTATGTTGAAGAATGAATCTTTATATTCCTATTCACGAAGAAATCAAAGAAGGGACTCTGAATCCTAAGATTATGGATCCTGCTCATTTGACTCTCTTCGTTTATCCATTCTTCTTCCGCACAAGAGAAGAAGCTGAAGCAAAATGCAAAGCTAGAGTTCCGGCTGGTGAAGAAGGTTATCTCGTCAATCGGGATTATGTTGTGTGCTTCTCCGTTGATGGAGAGAATCCTGAGAATATTCCGTTTGAGGGATATGTAGTTACTCAGACTACGTATCAGCCGCTCAATATCGTTTCAAGCACCTGTGCTCTTCACCTTTTCTCAAATGCAGATTCTTATCATTTTGGCGACGGCGAAGATAGCGCATTTCAGTTCATCCGTCATTGTCTTCATATAGAAGAATCTGGTAAAGAGTACAATACCGCAACAGGAAGAATGTATACGGATGGGTCCGACTATTACAACGTAGTGGATCAGGATGGTAATATCTTGACATGTTATCAAATCCATAAAGTTCTTCCTTGGACAAAACGAAACGATATCTTTGATATTCAGTAATTAAAAAGAAGACTGGTATCCGATTGGTGCCAGCCTTCTTTTTTCTTTTCAAAACTCCCTAAACTATTAGGTATGAGATAGCACTGTGCCGAAATCGGAAAACGGCTAGGGACACCACACCCCTAGGCTGATGTCTGGCGATGACAGTAAGCGGTGTAGGTTCGAGTCCTACCAGTGTTATCAAATCCGAGTAACAGAATCTGATAGCTCTTTCTGTTACTCGGATTCATTTTATAAGACTAACTAAACTATTAATTAGTATATAAGCCGCTGTGGTGTAATTGGCAGGCACGAGGGACTTAAAATCCCTTACTGGAGACAGTGTACGGGTTCAAGTCCCGTTGGCGGCACTAAAGCACATACGATAGATGTTCTCTGGCAAGAATTCTATCGTATGTGCCTATTTTATTTCCAGTTGCCGATTGCAATCCACGTCAGCTTTACAGCAGAATATAATTCTGCAGTAAAATCAGTCGCTGATTCATCATGATACCACGCGGCCGGTATTGAAGTTTGAGATGAAGTATTTGATGAAGAAGTTGGTGAGATTACAATATATGGCGTTATAGTGAATGGAGCTGGGAATTTAATAGTTTTACGCATGCTGTCTGATTCTTTATAATCTGCAAAAGAAGCATCCTCTGCGCCACCATCATGTAGTATTCCGCCATCGAGATCTCCTCCACTACCACTACCACCAGTACTGGGACGTGTCATCTCACTCCAATGTACTAATCCCCAGCAAATTTGATACCCATTCTTAAATCGAATGAATCCATCACCTACAGATTCAATATCAGTTATTTGCCCCCCCCCCGAAGGAAGGGAAAGGTAGATATCTTTCATTTTACTTTCTCCTTAAGCTGTACGCCATACGTTATACAAGTAAGAGGATCCTGATAGAATTAAGGAAATTTTCTCGTATTGCCATGTTCCAAACTTCGGTAACATCTTTTTCTCAATAGCAGTCTGGGTAGTTATGTATGCAAATCCAACTGGAAATGCCTTGTCAAGGATAGTCGTATTATCAATTATAGTGGTCCATTTGCCCCACTCCCAAGTCGAAGGATCGCCTTCATCGTTATTAACAGATCTATGATAAATTGCGGCAATTGTATCTGTAAAGAAAATTTGAAATGGTGTACCACCAATATCATTGACGCCACTAACAATCAGCAGCCCCCATCTATTAACTGGACCATTTACAAAATTCGTAGAATAACTTTTATCACTGCCATGTGATCCAACATAATAGATTCCGGGCGTTGTAAATGTATTGAAGTCTATCGGATTTGGTGTTGTAATGATACTAGGAATTGTGAATTTTTCATTCAGTAGTTCATCTCCACTAGAGACTCTAGCTTTAACGTCCATTTCTCACCTCCAAAAAATTCAACCCATCATCAATATAGAGTCATGATGAAAGCCGTTATCAATCATCATTGTGACTTCTATATATTCTAAACAAAGTAAGTAATTTACTTTGTTTAGAATATATAGAAGTATTTAAATTTAAGCATACAAATCTCCCTGTGAAATCGAAAGAAATCACAGGGAGATTTTTTATTCATAAACGCTTATCGTAGCATTCTTTTGCATACATAATAGCTGTACCCATATGAGTCTCCATGTCAGAAAAACTCAAACTAGAATCAGCCTTTACGTATCTATTGAAAAAAGCGACAGCCATTTCGGTAATGATAAGATTATCAATCTTTTCATTCAAATCGCTAAGCATCTGAGTTGTGGTAGGAATTGCAACAGCAGCTTCTTGTACTCTAATAACAGCTGAATTGAATTCATCAACTCTCTTTGCTCTTAGATCTTTGCTAATATTTTCAGGAAGCATTTTATCTTCTCCTTAATTGTGGAAATACCAATCATATGCTTTTTTCGCATATGATGCGGCTTCATTTGTTGTAGTAATATTCGGATTTGCAACTGCTCCAGCAAGAACGATGGATCGCATCAATTTATCGAATTTCTCCATCTCAATAGCCTTTTGCTCTGCAGCAAGTCTAGCGTACTCCTCTGGAGACACATAAGTGCATACCGAGTTACCATCTTGAGTAGTAAGTTTAATATCAGGCATCTGTTTCCTCCTCAACCATTGACTCTAAAATAGAATCCCGTGCTTGAAAATTTTCATGATTCATTTTACTGATCTGATAAGAAACCAGAGTCATGGAACTTGTTTTCTTGTATTTTCGTTTTATCATAAAACGATTGTACTCAAAATCCGGATAGAATTCCAGATTGAGTTTACGAGGCTTGTCAAATGCCTGATAGGTCTCATAAATTGTATTCAAAAGATCGGTTGCTTTTGACAATGAGGCGAAGAATTGATGGTTGTAAATATACACTTCCGATACTAAATTATTATTACCGAAATAATTTAGTACAGGATTTATGAATCCAGCAATTTGGACATGATTTACCAAAATGCAATACATTTCTCCATAGACATCAGCACTTCTGAATTTTTGATCAATCGAGAAATATACTCCAGGACCTTGCTTCATAGGAGAAGTATTGGAACTCATATAAGTTATTTCCTTCCCACTATTATTGGGAATTATATATTTATCATCGCTCACAAGCATTTCCCTCCCGTTTATCGTTAGAAACCGAAGGCTTCTTATAAGTCCAATCATTGGCCAAGTACTCCTGATACAGATTATCTGCTTCGAGACGCATATCAGAATTCATCTTAGAATTGAGACTAAGAGCAATGATCTGGTAAGTATGAATTTTCTTTCCATGGTGGTCTTTCCAATAAACCGGAACTTCTTCTGTATAGCACTCATCTTTTTGAAGTTCAGTTACTTCGGTAAAAGATCTACGACGTGCCTGGATTGCTTCATCCATAGCTTTCATTGCTCTGTATTCTTTGATCGCTTCAATCCGAGTCCGGTAAATCTGATTTTTCCAGATAGTAGATCCATGGAAGATTTCTTCTCCAGAATCAAACTTCGTGAAGCAAGTTTGCATGATAGCAAAAACTATAGGTGCTGGAGGATCGACTGCAGTGATCTCAATGGAATCATCTTGCTTCGGAGGTTCAGGCGGGAACAACTTTGCTTCGGCTTCATCCAGATCATATTTACCATAATCAAAAATGGTAGTTCCGAAGCCAAATGTGTCAAATACCTTAATTGGATTTGCAATTTTACTAGCAGCATAAAATAGCTTATTCGCATACAGATTTTCTTCTGTAGCAAATGTAGCAGAAAGACCACTTTTTGCACATTCCGTTCTTGCAAAGTGATGGTAATACTTGATAATGCCAACACCGTCAACGATGTAACTAGGAAATTCCTGTATTGAATAAATGATTTCGTGCGCATGCTTGATGATAAAATCTTCTAATAATTTAATTTTCATAAGTTTATCCTCCTTAATTTAAGATATAGTGAATGAGGCTATAATTTACTATGATCCGAAAAAAGAAGGGACCTAATTGGCTATTAGGTCCCTTCTTTTATTTAACCGACTAAGGAATCCTTCGGGAATCCAAGAGTCTTGGTGATCCAGCGGAGTTTATCCACAGTAAAGCTCTTGTAGGAGCCTGCGATAACAGACTTCACATATCGGCCTTTATCAAGACCAACTTCGATGATGATAAACCCTTTACTTGTAAAGAGCGCGTAGAAGGGTTTGGCGTTTACCATTGATGCCAGCAGTTTGTACTGCTTTGCAGGAACCGTGATGGTGATATCGTTCGCCGTACTGATTCCAATGGATTTGTAATACGCAGGACTCTGCGCATTTCTATCAATATGGAAGAGTAACTTTCCGTGAGGACCGTCTTCGATTTTTGCATGCTGGAAAATTGCAGCGCTGTATTTTTCTGCAAAATTCAACTCTTCATATTGGTCATCGTCGGTAAATGCGCTCTGGACATTGGTCAGAAGGCTATCCTCAGACAGTAGAGGAGTCATGAATTTGACGCATCTGCTTGAATGGATATCAGCATCTTTGAAATCTATTTTCAGCGCAGACCCATCTTCATGCTGAAATTCCTCCCAAGAAAGTGGATTTACATGGAGGTAAGTTTCGATGATGTGAGCCACTTCGCCAAGTCGTTTAGGACCAAGCCCTCTTACATCTAAAATATCTCCAGTAGTAAATCCTTCCAGAATGTCGCCAAGTGTATTATAACCAGCACGCCGAAGAACATTATAGACTTCACAAGTCAGATCAAAATAAAGGATCTCATAAATATTGATTTCTTTTGCATTTTCGAAAGTGATTGGGCCACCTTTATACCAAACATGACCGTCCACTGGTGAATGAAAATCAGATGGAGATTTCAGGGTGACATACTGAAATTTCGGCTTGGAGAAAATATTCCAAATGATTCGTTCACAGCGACTGCGAAAAGTTGCGCGAGAAATTTCATAGATATTGGAAATTTCCTGCAACGTCTTCTTATCCTTGAAATACACCTCCAGATAACTTATGCCATTGGACGCATCTTTCTCAGCTTGGATAAAAGCGTCAGCGATTTCTTTATCGCTAAGAGGGGATAAGCCAAGAACACCATTCTCTCTCGTATACCAAATCGGAATAGTTTGCTTTATAGCTCCAATCAAAGATGCTGGATAATCCATCTTCTGAAGCGTCGCCATATTTTCAATCATAATATAACCTCTTTACTTTCACATGATGATATGCATGATATCATCCCAGTTGATATTGATGCATCGGGCAACCTCACGCATCATAATGAGATTGAAGTCAGTTGCCGAAACTCCAGTGACTCCTGTGACTGCCTCAGAATTAAAATCGACTGTGAAAAACCATACGCTGTTGGGACGAGCGACGATATAGATGAGACTATTATTTTCTTCCCAGATGTCGCTATCAATCTCATCACAAGTGAAAACGATGTTACCATCGTTCACGTCGAATTTACATTCGTCACAGAGTTTCTTAATTTCTTCATCCTCGAGGTTGAGCTTAATGGTAGTACCATAGTCATCAACGCTTTCGACGGATGCGCCATAAAGGACAGCAGACAGTCTCTTCTCATCAGAATCTGGGAAGAGACTGTCGATGTAAGCCATACGGCTTCCGAAGTTAACTGTTTTCATATTAAACCTCCATACATTTTTAGTAGCTACTTCTCTTCACTACTCTTCAGATGTATAATATATCATTATAAAAATTATTCCCGTATACTATCTATTCATATTAGCATACGGGAATAATTTATACGTTTCATCATGATTTTACTGGATTTTTATCCAGTGTCATATAATACATTTTCTTGTCTTCTTGATATACTCTAAACCCATATTCGTCATAGATCATCTTTGCGAGTTTATTGCTCTTGTCAACTGATAGATATTTGCAATTCATATTCTTCACAGCATAATCAATCAGTTGCTTTGATAATCCATGACCTTTATAGTCTTTCGTTATTTCAAGCGATACGATCCATTTTGTTTTATCATCCAAGTATTCACACGATCCAACATGGCATACTAGATTTTCTCCATCCATCCACATATATCCATCGCATTTGTATGTATCCGTATCTTTGCATCTCACATGACTTAGATCCGGATATTTGCTTTTGTATTCTTCAATAACGGATTCTGTGATATGGATTTTCTGAAAAGATGATAATTTCATACTTTCTTTTGGTTTAAAGTCTTTATCCACTTTACTTACTTCGGATTCCGTTACAATGGAAAATAAATTGATTGCTTCCGTTGCAGTAATGAGATTACCGCTACATGCTTCCACAATAGTTTCTTTTATTCCCATGATAGTTCCTCCTTTCTTCGCATTGAATAATTGTCGTATAAGAATCGCTATGCAAAAAAAAACGTTTCCTTAATGTATCTAACTTAAGAAAGGGGATATAAAAATGACAAATTTACAGTACGCTATCATGGAAGCGTATCGTGATAATTTACTTTCTTCCGAAGTTACTATTGATATGCTCGAAACTGCATCAGGAGAGCTTGGACCAAACCATGACACCGATTACCGTTTAAAGAAAATAAAAGAATTTGAAGATGAAGTTGTAGCACCTGCAAAAAATAGCAATTGGTGGACTTCAGAACATACAGCAAAAGTAAATGCGTATCTGAATAAAATAAAAAACTTAAGTATTGCAAAATCTTTAGCATCTAGTAGGCCGAAGGGAAGTGCTATTGGTTCTGTATTAGCTGGAATTACTGTTGCTATAAAGTATGAATTACCTGCCAATGAATTTAAATTCATTACTAATCGTAATGACATCACTGATTATATGAAGGAGGCTAGGAGGATTCATGGAGAAAAAGAAGTGTTAATGAGCTATATCACTGACTATCGTAGGCAGGCCGATTACCTTCATAAGGCTGTAAAAATGACAGCCAAAGATCCTGAATATCGTAAACGCCATGAAAATAGTCTTAAAGACTTATATGACCGGCGAGAAATGGCAAAGAAAAAACTTGCTAGTGTATACGGTGTGCACATTGTGTGATAATTATTAATAAGAGACTATTGGGTTATTCTCAATAGTCTATTATTAATATAAAATGTTTCTTCGCTCACCATTGTCATATGATGATCTTTATACTGTGCTCATCATCAAGCGTTTCAAGCCCCTGATAAATACGGTGTACCAAACCTCTTTTAAGGTCATTGATATCACCTTGCTCTGTAGGAAGCGTGTAATACTTTATATGAGAAGGAGAGACAACATGTCTAGTGCCCAAGTGATTCCTCGGATCATAGAGAATCTCAATGCAGACATCCTTATTCTGTCCAATTAGTGTATCAGAGGCATTCATCTCATTAGAGATATCCACATTAATCGGGCACACTTTCCACAATACGGGGCTTGAAATAGAACGGTAAGCATATAGGATTGCTTCGTCTATTGTAGTAAAGGTTTTGTCATGCACCCACATGGCGTCACCGTTTCTGCATACGATAACATAAGCTTTCATATTATTGAACCTCCAATTCTCTAATATATGCTGTAATAATCATATGCTTAAGCTTAGGATAATCTTTATATTTTATTGGATAAAATATCGTCTCAGTCTTTTCATCAACTTCATACGGCTCATGGTATTCAGCAGCCGGTATATGATCATTACGCATTTCTTCATTATAGTAATTGCAAAGTTCATAAAGATGATTGACTGCTCTATCATGATCAAAATAGGATGATTCTATCTCAGGGCCATAACCACCAATCAAAGTAAATACAGAATAAACTTTTGTCATGGTAAACACTTCCTTTCATACTTAACCGTCTGCTATGATATACAAAAATAAGCACACAAGCCGGATATAAAAATCACAGCTTGTGTGCTTATTCTTTTACATTTCGTAGTGAGAAAAAGCTTCCTTTTCAAGAGCGAAAAGATTATCAGCTTCTTCTTTACCGAGAATTTCTACCACCTCATCATAAGGCAGTTTAATCTTCTTCGGATCAGTATCACCAAGTTTAAGATATCGAGTATTCGCATAATAGTACACGGCAAGGACATTGCCTTTGTGTGCTTTGCAAATTCCCGTATATCTCTTATTTGCGGTACCATATTTTTCGTAATTATATCCAGAGCACCATCCACATCCTTTGGATACAGGGCAATTGATGCATTCGTCTGTAGACTGCGATGTCAATGTGATAGCATCTAACTCACGCTTAATTTTGCGCTGTTCTTCGGTGGCGTATAGTCCACCATTATTGATATCGCCAAAGCATACTTTAGATGCCTTCTCATTTCCGATAGAAATTGGAGCGTATCTAATACACGGATACGCTTTACCATCCGGAGCAAATGATAACATGTTTCCTGTGCCACCACAGTAGTTACTGTCATCATGCTCTAAATTGACTGCTTCACCGTATTCATCCGGATTAAGCATCGCAAAGTATACATCCGGATGCTCATCTATGATATAATTAGAGACTTTCTTAAGTTCATCATACAAGTTTTTCCCATCTTCATTTGTATACATGGGCTCATATGCGCAATTACCGTGAATATAATTGCATCCTTCATCAATCATCATTTTCACACTGGAGTATAAATATTTGATTGATCCAGGAACAAATGTCATCTTGGAATTAAGCCAGCCGTATCGAGCTTTTGCATCTTGAAAAGCTCGCCAAGCCATTTCAAAACTTCCAACGCCATTGCTGTCAACACGGTACATATCGTGAAGTTCTTGAACACCATCAATGGATACTGTGACCGACATAATATCATGGTACTTTTCAAATAGATGAATAGATGCGGGCTCGAACCAAGCCTTACCATTTGTAGCAAATGAAATTCTTGTAAACGGGCCGAGAGGAATGTCCCTCTTATAGCACTGCTCGAACCAATAGTCGCAAATATGCTCAATCAATTCAGCTTCCAGAAGAGGCTCTCCGCCGATAAAATCAAGGACAACGCCCTTTGTTTGCTGCGAGATAAAATCAGATGTATTTTCCTCATACAGATCAAGAATATAGTCAACGACTTTCTTGGCTGTATCAAGACTCATAGATCCACAGTTCTTATTATGCTCATAGCAATAAGAACACCGAAGATTGCAAGCATTCGTGATCTGAAAAGTCACATACCTGCAAATTTTCAATGCTGATAACGGTCCGCTTGTATTAAAGTCTGTCTTATACAGTCTTTGGACCATATCGGTATACTCTTCATAGAGACGCTTATTATGCTTTTTCATCTGATACCGACATCTCCTCGCGCTCAAAATTAAATGTTACCGGGGCATTGTTAAATTCCGACTTATCGACGTATCTAGCAATTACCTTGTCTTGCGTTAATTTGAGACGCATCTTTGCAGTTTTGCATAAGTCGATATAATGATGGAGCATCTCAGATGTTAAAGGATTTGCGTCTTCATTCAATTCTCTACAGAGAATAGAAACGATGGATTCATATGATTGCGACTCATAATAAGCCCGCTCAACAGCTTCGCTTTCTTGAGTCGTGATGCTAATAATTTTCATAAACGTGCACTCTCCCTAAAATGTATTAGCAATTAGCGGTCATGCTACTCATCCGGATATATACTTCATTATACTTATCACGAATGGAATTTACTTTTTTCATGACTTTGATCAGTGCTTTGATATTTGACGGATCAAGAAAACGAATGAACCGGATAGTCATAACAAGCATTTCCCACATTGATAAGAAATCAATATCATCGGTGCATTCGTAATCAGATGCATTGAGCATTGCATCAAAATTATAATCGGACTTCTCAAGTTTTGCAGCTTCAAAATTGAAAGTACGTGCTGCAAGACCGTATGCAAGAACGATCAGACGATCATCAGAACACTCCACATTGCAATCCTTTGCGATGCTTTGAATTACAGATGCGCAGTATGCTGCGTATGTGTCAAACTTATCATCCACGATATTATCGCAACGGAAAATTCCAGCGGCCCAAACGCACCATTCGAACGGGTCTGCACCTTCGGGGCACTGCTGTATAAAATCTTTCCAATCGTTATCCTCAAACACATCATGGGAAACGAACTTAATGATTGGAATATTTTCTGTAAAAACAGTCTTAAGTTCGTGATCGTTATTAGGTTTATAAACGCTCACTTATAGCACCTCATTCCATATAGTCTATTACAAGAAGAATTTACCGGAGCATCCTTTACACTCTCCAGTGCACGATCCTTCGCATGAGCCAGAGCAACCCTTACAGCCGCCACTGCAGTCGGTGTCACAACTGCCTGTACAACTACCCGAGCATGATCCAGTACAGTCAAGGTCACAGCTATCTGTACATTTTGATCCGCAATGGCCAGAGCATGTATTATCACAAGAATTTTGGCAATTTCCACATAATGCGAGGCAGGTAAATCTACAAGATCCACCACAATCACTGGCACAGTTAGCATTACAGCGTTCTTTACACCCACCACTACAATCTGTTTTACAGTTTTCTTCACATCCTTCGCAGCCAGAACAGCCATTACAGTCACCGTCGCAACTACCTGAACAGCCGCCAGAACATGTATTCGTACATCCACTAGCACAACCGCTAGAGCAAGCTGCGCATCCACTGCCGCAGTTACTGGAACAACTTGAGCATGTTGTGTTGCATCCAGAAGAGCAAAGTCCGCTACATTTACCAGCACAACCGCTTGAAGAAGCGTTCTCTTTGATCACGGTAAGACCGCTCAGTGTGTTTGCAGCATTCACAATATCAGATGCTCTTATCACAGTTCCACTGGAATAGGAAGGAGTTGATCCATTAATTGCACCAATTGGTGTTGTGATCTTTGTGATATGCTCCGTAGCAATCTTTACTCCTGCTGCGGGAGTAGTTGTATATTGATAACCGGACCCAGAATAAGAAGATAAACTTCCGTAGCTCTGGTTCTGCCCAGTACCTTCTGCTTTACCTCGCCGACCAATTTCGCTATTGACCAGATTTTTCAAAGAGGTAAAATCAGAAGCAGTAATCTTCGAACCTTGACTTGCCATTTCAGATCACCCCTTTACTCGAATACGGACTCGACGAATTTCTTCAGTCAGGTCTTCATCCACTGCGTATCCAACAATCTGTGTATTTTCCACATAATCGTTTGGTAATTTTGCTCGTCCAACACCGGGAATATCCGATACGACAATCGTATCACCACGGTGAATCTTTCCAACACACTTGCAGAAGACACGACCACAGAGACTTACGGGAATATATTTCTCAATATTCTTCTCCACATAACTCCCATCATCAACCTTATCACCACCAATAAGCATTGCATACTCATCGGAATGGACGCCAGCAACAATTTTACTTGTTGCAGTTGCTTTGATATAAGATTCATGATCAGAAGAAAGATCGAGTGCTACGATATCACCGGGTTCAGTGGATTCACCACGAGGGAAGAACTCGGCATAGTCGTTATAGACTGCATTGTAGACAGCATTTGCTTTAACTGTGTCAGCTGAAATGATGCCATTCCTGCAGTCTATGCCGACCGCAGTTTTATTCGTATACTTTTGGTTAGCACAACTCGTTGTGAATGAAACGCCATTCCAAGAAGAGATCTTAATGTTATTGATAGCACCACCTACTCCATTTGAGGCATCACCGGCACCGTCTCCAATGAAAGAATTTCCGCGTGCAGACATAGAGATACTATCATGAGTATGCGACTTGGCTGCGTAAACACTACTTGCCTTACTCTTGATATAATTCCACAACGCACTCACGGGTCTGCGATGATAACTGGTTGTGGATGTGCCACCGCCAGCATATTGGCATACATAATAATCGGCGTCCGTCGGATCAGAAGTGCCGACTGACAGCTTATTGATCATGGCGCTTAAGTCATGCTCGTGAGAAGCAGGAGTATAAGATGAGGGCTTACCAGTAATTTTGTCCCATGCAAATGTGGTTGGAATATCTGAAGTAAAAGCTAAGGTTTTCCATGCAGTATCCCAGACACATTTATTATCTTTTGAGTTTGCACCACGTACATACACCTTCGGTGAAGGACCGTCGGAAATTGCCATCTGCGAACCATAACCAGCAGATGTATCCCAGCCAAATGTCAAAACGTGTCCATCGGTTGGGCATTTTCCAACTTTCGTTGAAGATGTTGCAATATTATACGTAATATTCGACCTATATTGATCTGTGGTAAGATCAAAGTTTAAACTTTCCGGACGGTTCGCTAATAATTTCAATTTATTTGCTCTATCTACCGTCTTCTTAGAATCCATCGTATTATCAACTACGCTAAGACCGACACTTGCTTTTGTCAGCGAGCATGCAGTTGCTGTACCATTTAAGAAATAAATGGGAGTAGACGCACTTCCAACAGTAGCATTCATTTTTACAGGTTTACCATTATGCCAGTAAACGCCGCACGAATCACTACCAATCGTAGCGCTTCCAAGTGTTGTCGCAGTAGTAGCAGTATCCGCAGTTTTTGCATGCTTAACACTCTTGTCAACATCGGCAGTATTGTCGACTTTATTCATACCAAGAGCAGTTTTTGTGATGTCATACGTGATCGGTGAAGAACCATCGTATGCAGTACCACCACCGCTGTTAATCTTCAGAGTCAGCGCACAAGGGTTTTTAAGGGAAGTATACGTAGTATCAGTGAGCTTATCCTCTGTCCAGTTACCCCATGTTCCATTAACACAGAAGCGACGGAAAGATTTCGTATCATTGTAAATGATCTGAATGTAATACGCTCCACTTGCCCTATGAATAACTAATAAGCCAAAGTGGTCAATACCACTTGGCTTATTTGTGACTGAATTACTAGCTCCAGCGTTATATAAACCAGGAAGTGTTACATTATTTAAGTCTTCATTGGTAAGTGTATTATCTACAGAAGAACGATACGTTGTATTACCAATTTTGAGTTGTAATGTTTTATTTGCCATAGAAATTACCCCTTGTACACGAAGTAATCCTATAAACAAATGCGTTTACGCATTTGTTTATAGGATTACCTACTACATATTGACCTATGGAGGGGTTATCTTATGGCAAATAAAAAAATTTATGTAAAATTAAACGGTACGTCATATTCTTATCCGAATGCAACAACCGCTTCGGAAGGATACATGAGCGCGTCCGATAAATCAAAATTGGATGCAGTTCCTACCGTTAAAACTATCACAAAATCACTCAAAGTGACCACTGATTGGATGGATACTGGTATTACTGATGCCGATCTTGATAGTGGTATGTATGCTGTGTATATGCGTATAGATGCTAATCCTGTTGGAATATGGGGTGAAGCTTGGTCTGGAATTATGACCTGGTACTCAGGCGTCACAAATTCCGATAACAGCGATGAGATTCTTCTTCATAATGCAGGTCATGCTGATAATGCTAACGAAGTTTATCTCCGTACACTTCGTCACGGTTCCTCGACTTCTATTCACCTGACGCTTCAAATTGCTGCAAAACAAGCCTTTACTGAAGCTACAAGTGTTACCTTTAACTTCAGAAGATTGAGCTGAGGAGGATGGGATATGTTACGATTGAAAGACAAAATCGAAGCAAGCGTCACATATGCTGATCGTGCTGGAAGTGCAACACGAGCAGATGTTGCCAGTGCTGTTACATGGGGAAATGTGAGCGACAAGCCGTCCGCATTCCCTCCTAGTGAGCATTCGCATTCGTATCTTCCTCTGTCAGGCGGAAATTTATCTGGCGGAATTACATTTGCTGCTATTGGAGATACTGGAAAATCAGCCGGATTAACTTGGACTGGCTCTACAGACGGTGCTGGTATTTATTATCAGACGACCGCAGTTGATCAAGGTAATCTTGTTTTAAACCTTACCGACGATGACAATTGCTATCTTCGTATTGCGAAGAATGGTAGTTTCACCGCATATGTAACGCCTAACGGCGCGGCATATTTCAATGCTGTCTACAATGCAGTCTATAACGACTATGCCGAGTTCTTCCCTCGTGGTGAATCCACTGAACCCGGTGATATCGTAGCACTCGATCTTTCTTCTGATCATGAATCTTATATCAAAGCAACTGCAACAAGTAAAATTGTTGCTGGCGTCCATTCCGATGAGTATGCAATGCTTATTGGTGGTGATAAGGTTGATGATGGGAGTTATGTGGAGAAAAACCTCGTCAATTACATCCCGGTATCCCTTGCAGGGCGTGTTATGTGTAAAGTAACTGGTCCGGTACATCGTGGTGATACCATCATTGTGTCTGATATTCCAGGCGTTGGTATTGCTACTGACGATGAGAATATTCCGCATAAGCGTGTCGTTGGATACGTTGTCGAAGACGATGATCGGACAGATATTCGTCGTGTAAAGATTCGTGTAAAGGGGTGATATTATGAGCGCAGGTAGAGGTAATAAAATTACGGCGGCAGATTTCACCTCTTTGAAAAATCTGGTGAAAAATGAAATCAATCGCCGTAGTAATTCTAAGAGCACTGGTAGCATGAGCGGTTATAATGGGTCAAATTATAATTACTCTACGAACCCTGCTACTGGTGGTAAGATTCTTCGTGAGCACATCACAAAAATTACACAGCCTCTTGATGCTGTTACTGGTAGCAGTATTACTCCCGGCAATGGCGCGGTGGTCACAGCAAGTACGTTAACGACTGCTGCAAGTAAAGTAGCAACGCTTTCTGGAAAAGGCGTTACAAGTTCGGACACCGGATGCAAGTCCTCTTGTAGTGGTCTCTGTAGCTCCGGTTGTTATACGAACTGCAAAGGTACTTGTACAGGCAACTGTACAAACACATGTAGTGGAAGTTGCTCTGGGACATGTAATAATACCTGTAAAAATACTTGCTCTGGTTCATGCTCTGGTTCATGTGGCGGCTCTTGCTCGAACAACTGCTCTGGTGGCTGCTCTGGCTGTGATGGTGACTGCAGCGGTTGTGACAGTTGTGGCGGTTCTTGCTCCAGTAAGTGCTGGGAAAGTGATTGCTCTGGTACATGTTCTGTCCATTGCAACGATGAAGCTGCTTGCAGTAATGACTGTGATAACTTCTGTGGCAATATTAAATTCTAAAGATTGGAGGGTAGCACATGGAAGAACGAATTATTCCTCGAATGGATAAGTATAATTTGACATATGCTGTACACAAATGCCTTTTAGCGCTTGTGACAGATCAAGAATTCACAAAAGAAGAATTTAAGGAAGAGCTTGATCGTTTTTGCCCTCCTGATCAGAAGACTCCCAGATTTTTCAATGTTCTTGGTTACTTTACGATTTTCAAAAATAAAGGGCTTTGCGAAGATTTTTCAAAGCATCTTCAGATCTGTACTCATGCAATCAACGTTATCAACGAAGTGCTTGATACAATTGATCTGACTGATATCGAAAAGCAGATGTATAGTTATGCGCTTGCAATCTATTCTTTCTGCTTCGATGTCCACTATTCAAAACTCATCGTGAATGATGATACTCCCATTGAAAAATTCTTAGAGATCGAACCTACGACTCGAGAAATCGTATGGGCTCAATACATCATTTGCTCTGCTGTTGTCGTTCGTCTTCAGTTCACGTTGAATACGGAAGGTGAAGACGATTATTTCAATTTCACATATTTTGTAAAATGCCTTGAGCGTAGTATTGAATTGCGTGATCAGTTCGAAGAACTGAAAACGATTCACTACGACGGCATAAGTTTGAGGATTTGCTATGGAAAAGAAGATGATGGTCGAGATCCCAGCTGAAGAAATGACAGCTGTGGAGAGCCGTTTTTATACTCGAAACGCCATTGAGCATTTAATCAATATTCTTACTCGTCAGCTGAATGGCGCAAATAATTCAGATGCACGAGAAATTTTAGAAGCTGTCAAAAACGACTTCTATAAAGCGGATATTGATTTTACTCTCGTTCAGAATGAGGTAATCGGGAAGTATTTCCCCAATCGCCCGCATGAAATGGTAACAAACTTTGATTTTATCACTGACGAGGTGACATTTACATGGCAGGAGTAAGACGGCATGACGTCGGTTACCACGACGTTATCTCTCGACTTTATAGTAGATATAGAAAGTCTGCTAAAGGACCTATCGCAAGATCAGTGACATTTCAAGTCACCAACCAATGTAATTTAAGATGCTCTTATTGCTATGAGCACAATAAGTGCGATGGCTCTATGAGCATTTATACCGCAAAAAGATGTGTCGATGCTGTGCTTGACATGTATGAAAAGAATGATCCCAATATGGTGATCAGTCATGATACAAAGGCAATTATTTTTGATTTCATTGGAGGGGAACCTCTTTTGGAAGCAAAGTTAATGGAAGAGATCATTGACTATTTCATGATTACCGCAGCGCGACGTGGATACACGGAACTGATTGAATTCAGTCGAGTATCTTTCGCAACAAATGGCCAGCTCTGGTTTACTCCAGAGACACAGCATCTCATGGAGAAGTATCATGAAATTATCTCTCCGTCAGTTTCGATTGACGGTATCCAAGAACTCCATGATAAATACCGTATTGACCAGTACGGCAATGGTTCATTTGAAAAAGCATTGAAAGCTTTCATTGATATTCGTGATCGTTACGGTGTCACCGGAACAAAGATGACATTCACTCCTGGTTCAACGAAATACCTTTCACAAAGCGTAAAGTTTATGCATGACCTCGGCTGTGTCGATATCATGTGTAACTATGCATTTGAGCCGGTATACACTATTTCGGATGCTCGAGATATTTATTTCGAGTTAAAGAAGCTTGCTGATATCCTCATTGACATCGGAGATGATACTTACGTATCAATTCTTGACGGTGAAGCTACTGGTGAGCCGTCCGATAGCGATAGTAACTGGTGCGGTGGAACGGGTAAAATGCTCATGTTTGCACCAGACGGCAAATGCTATCCTTGCCTTCGGTACGCGCCTATCTCTGTAGGAAATAAACTTGCAGAGAAAATGTGTATTGGTGATTGCTTTAATGGCATCTATAATACAGAAAGAACGATTGCTTTGAAGAATGAACTTGAAGCAATCACTAAAACAAGTCAATCACCTAAAAAGTGCTTAACTTGTCCTGTTGCTGGCGGGTGCGCATGGTGCTCAGGTGATAACTATGAGATGTATGGCACTCCAAATAAGAGATCAACCAATATCTGCAATGCCCATAAAGGACGGGTTTTAGCAATTTGCTATTACTATAACCAACGGCATTTGAAACTCCATGATATGCCTGCAAAGAAAATTTATCTTCCGTATGATGAAACAGTAGAATTCGTCGGTAAAGAAGAAGCTGACAACCTTTTCGCTCTTGAAAAGGAAGCTTTTGCAACCAAATAAATAAAGAATCTGGATATGATGACATAATCGTCTATCATATCCAGATTCTTTTTATGCATAGTTAAGACTTTGATTCGTCTGTGTCTTTGTTCTTAGTCGGATCTTCCGCAAACTTGCCATCATTCTCAGCAACACGCTGATACAGATGCTTCACCTGGTTGTAACGCTTCTTACAGAAATTGCACTTGAGCAAATACATTGCTGTATTGATAGCAGACTCATCAGGAATTCCCTTACCATTGATGTGCTCATTGACATCACGGTCATTAGAATTTGCCTCAAATCCTCTTGAAAAAATATCAAGTCGTGCATATCTGCGAGTGAGCTCCACCATCTTATCTGCTTCCTTAAAGGTTGTATCCCGTTTGATAGAAGCAAGGACCATATCAATGATAGCATTCATATATGTATTGATGCTATATTGCTGAGCAAAATCAAGACTGCTGATATTATCACTCTTATTGGATGCATTGATAAGAGTAGAAAACTTCTTTGCGTCGGTAATATCCTTAAATTCATCGCCGTTAACGGCTTCATCAGGGATAGTAAATGCCGAGGGAAGCTTTGAGATCCAGCCAAGAATCTTATGAAGAACTGCTGAAAGCTTTGATGCGATCTTTCCGTCCCAACTATCTGCCGTAACAAGAAGCTTATCTACAGTAGCTTTGATCGAATCACATGTGCTGTAGATCTTATCACGTGTAACCCACACAATATCGTGGCCGATGTCTCTTAAGGTCTTTTTCTTCTTTTTGTAAGAAGTGAACTTGACAGCGCCAATGAGAGCAGCGATCTTGAGAAGTTCAATGAAGCCAGGATTATCATCAAGAGTGGACTCAATCTCACTCTTCTTAGTATCACTGACTTTCTTAAAATCTTTATCGTTCTTTGTGATATGAGACAGAGCACTCTTAAGTCCCTTATCAATCGTACCAAGAAGATCAAAATGCTTCTTTTCCATTCCGATCTTATCGTCCTCAGTCTTACGAATACCAAGGAATTTAAGAAGCTTATCCCACATCTCAGAAACCCACTTCTTAAAGGTTTTCCAAGCATTGCCGATCTTCTGACTAAGCGTTTCCGCTTGAGCCTCAAAAGTAAACTGGTCGGCATACCCGTTTGCATAGTCAAGAGCAGACTCCATAAACGCAGACTCGGCCGCATCAATTTCAGCCATTGCATTCAGATATGCCCGCTCATAATATTCGGGTCCAGAAATTCTTGAAATAAGCGCGCGTGCAGTCTCACGGTCAATTTGACCATTACCATACTGCTCATAGATGAATAACCTGAGATCAGTATTCATTAAAAATCACTTTCCTTTCAGTATTAAAATAAAGCATTACTAACTTGTCGTTTGTATAAAGCTCTCGCTTATTATTTGACAACCGACACTTATTTATATTATTTTTCCAAATAGGAGGTAAAAAATAATGATTGCTGAAGAAAAGATTACATTGGAACCAGTAACCCCACATTTGAAATTTAAGCGAGATGATTGGGGAAATATCTTATCTCTTCAATATAAAGAAGACGGATTCAGTGAAGAATCTGGTGATGATGAAAAACCAGATATCGAGAATCCTATTACAGAATACAATCCTTTTGAGGATATGATATTCGAATCAAAGGACGAATGCGACGTTGCACTTCGTCGATTTGCTGTTCATTTTGCAAGTGAATTAAGAACAGATCGAAATCCACATGACTTTTTTAGTGTTGAAAAAGGGCACTATCTATATGAAGGCGGTGATCTTGAATTCACCGCTCATATCATTGGGGATGATCGAAGCGGATACTTCATCATGTTCATGCGGAGGGATACCGATATTGAGGGAACGAAACCTCATCGAAAAGGCATCCTTATCAATGGAAACACCGATGGATATTATTGCTCCTTTGGTGCAAACGATATCTTCCGAGTGTCTAAGAGTGGTTCATGGAGATTTATTGATTCCATTCATCAGATGACATTCACATCATATGAGAATGCTGCAAAAGTAATTTGCTTTCTCGTTGGACGCAGCACATCAAAATTAAGGAACGATAATTATCTTTTTAACGGCCACAATTGCAGAGCAATCAACGTCAATGAATCCACAAATCTCTTTACTGGAGCATTTGATGGATTCTGCAAATACACCCCGTTCACCGTTACTGGTATTTACGTGATGAGTGATGGAGAACTGTATCACACCTATCCCATCTGTGAGACAAAGTATCCTATCGCAAAGAGTGTCATTCCGAAAAAGCATACAGTTCTTGACCCCATCACAAATATCGTTTCTGATAAATGGCATAATATTTATCAGATTAAAGATGTATATGGTGATGATATTCCTGTCGGTACAGAGGTTTCCAACAAAGAATACTCTGAGGAAATTTCTATTACCCAGTATCCATTCTCCAGCTTCGAGACGTTCAAGGCTGTCGTAAAAGAATATCTTGGAGAAGACTATGACGTAATCGAATCCTCTCTCCATGATACAGAATATCCAGATGAGGATCCTCGACATATTCGGAATTCTATCTGGGTAGTATCCAACTATAAGAAGCATATCGTGTGGAACTATATGGTTCTGGTTGAGAGGATTCCTCACACGGATACTATGGTTTATCACACTCGCTTTATTGATTCTAAGAATAACGCAATTTTTGTTTGATGAATATCATAACTGAGATAGTACGAAGATATGAAAGAATTTTCTTCTACTATCTCAGTTATATATTATATAATAGAATGATAGTGAAACTCGAGTAGCTATCAAAAATTTAGGAGGTTAAAGTATGAGAAACCCGAATTGTTTTATTGAGAAGGATGGCCAGATTGTCATCAATGGTGCAGAAAACTATATCATCAAAGGCAACTATATCTATGAGGCTCACAATCCGGATAAGCCTATTAGAGATCTTCTCGATATCTACTTCAAGGATGAACTTGAAGCACGCGCATTCTTTGAGGCGTTCAATATCTATCCGGACACAAACGACAACATGACATATCTGGTTGAACCCGGTCTTCCTGACTCCAACGAGTTCTACGGCTATATCATGAACGTCAAGTACCCGGAATCTGAAAAAGTGATCCTCCTTAAGAACGTAGGTCACGAAGATAAGGATAAGCGTGATCTCTATACTCCTGTGCCTTTGACTAAGTTTGAAATTTATGACAAGGGCAACGAATATCTGCATGAAGATTTCATTCCTGAGCACCCGTTCTCCGGTGATTATAAGGAAGTCACCGACAGCATCATTGTCTATCCTCACTATCTCAATCCCAAATATCTCGATCCTGATGAGAATTCCAGTACAGCTGTTATGGTTCAGGATGTCATTAAATATTCTCATGTAAAGGGAAGCAAAGAATCCGTTCCGATGACTGATACTGTGAAGCACATCATTGATGCTGATCATATATACTGGCTTGCGGATTATCAGTTCGAAGATATGGCAGCTGTCATGAATGCCGAGCAGGCTTTCATCGCTACTGATAAGGATAACGTATCCAGCGTGATGACGTACAAAGAAAATATCACGGGTACTTCCGATGAAGATTGCAGCGTCAGCGTTCTTCGTGTTACTGTCACAAAAGACAAATACTTTACCGATGATTTCATTGTGTTCGGATATATTCCTTCTTGGTACACCGACCGTACCTTTATTGATCTTTATGAGCCCCATCAGCTCGATCCCGATATGCTCCAGAATCGTTTTGGTCTCTTCAATAAGTGAGGTGTAATGCTATGGACGAATTTATGAAAGAAAAAATTACCAATCAAGAATGCGAATTCTTTGTTGGCAAAAGCGGCTATGGAGACTTTGTATATTATAAGATCCCTGGAGTCTCCAAGTATTATCTCCGGCATGATGGAAAGATCGTTGATCATCACATTCAAGATATGAATGTTAGTCAGTCTGGACTCGCTGATGATATCTGTAACCGAATTATCGACCTGAGTTTCGGAAGCTTTGAGGAAGCAATTGCTTTCCTAAACTTCTTTCATATCACAGATGAGTATGAATCAGTGACAAAATCCAGAAAACCATACATGATCTTTTCCGGTGGTGATCATTGCAAGACCTTCGATAACCTCATGAACTACGTGTCTGTGAAGCCTGAATTTCTCACTGGAGATATTCTTATCACTACTGAAGAAGTTAGTGAAGATCGTATGGAGTATAAGATTCATCCGCTGTCCCCGTTCGTCATTGATCAAATGGATAAAGAAGAACCTACTCTGATGCCTGGTATCATTCATACGGTTCTGAAGCCGATTGATCTTCTTCACAACACGTACTTCATTACTGGCGGTCAGCAGCGCATCATGTTCCAGATGGAGCTGAATAAAAGCCAGATCAGCGATAATACGATGATGCGAACCATGTATGGCCGCATTGATCCTGACCACTATTCCAGACTCGCCGGTTATCACTTCTATACTCTGAGAGAAGTGATAGACGCATTCACTATCTGGAATACGCATGGACTCATTCAGTACAATGAGGCGGTAACTATCGCAAGCACTGGCATGAGCTACACTCAGAACTTCATCCGTATCTTTGATAAGAACGATAAAGAGATCACCTTTCTCATCGAGTCCTTCAATGAAGGAGTTGACGCCGACAAGATCGACTACGAGCATCCTGTAAATATCCTTCGCGTTCTGTAATGAACGCTAAGAAGACTATGCACAATGATTCATATATCAAGTGCATAGTCTTCTTTTTTGTAGTTATACAGCTACAGGGATGTTTTTAATTTGCTCACCAGCCTGATAATTTTCCACAATCAGACTATCTGTGGTGAACTTATAGAAATCTTTAATGGAAGGATCCAGACTAACCTTCGGAGCAGGATACATCGGACGACGAATCATACTCTCAATCATCTCACGATGACGATCGTAAATATGAGCATCCGCAATGACATGAGTCAAACGACCAGGAACCATATCACATACCTGCGCAACCATCATAAGAAGGATTGCATACTGTGCAGTATTCCAGTTATTTGCAACCATATAATCATTGCTTCTCTGATTCAAGAGCAGATTCAGTACAGGCTTCTCATAACCATCTTCCTTGGTCACATTCCAAGTAGTAGAATATGCACAAGGATACAATCCCATCTCCGAAAGATCTTCAAAGCAATACGTGTTTGTCATGATACGACGAGACCAAGGATCGTGCTGAAGATCATACAGCACAGCATCCATCTGATCCAGCATCACATAAGGAGTACCGTTCTTTGCAAAAACAGTTCCATCCGGATAGCATCCGTTGATATCCATATGAGCTTTATGGTGCTTATACTTCCGACCAATCTGATAGCCATATGCTTTACCAATGGAACCAGAAGCATCTGCCCAGGAATCCCAGATATGAGACTTCAGATCATGGATATTATTGCTCTTCTTCTGATAGATCCAAAGAATCTCATCCATGCAAGACTTCAGACCAGTCTTGCGGAAAGTGATTGCGGGGAACTCTTCCCGAAGATCGTACTCATTCACGATACAGAATGCTTTTGCAGTGCAAGCGGTAACCTTCGTATCCGCCCACATTGCTCGAGTCGGATACCAGCGAAGAGAATGATCTTCATAGTTTCCCATGCAAAGAATCTGCTCTACGTTATCCTTGAAAATAACATCTGCTTTACTCATTATTCTTCTCCTTGTTTTTAAAATATTCTCCAGCGGTTTTATGAGTATCTTCCTTACAAGAATCCAGATCAGCATCAATCACATTATAGTACATGAGATAGCTACCAATCTGAGTCTTAAGAACATCATAGGCATCTTTACCAGAAATAATGGTATGCGTTCTCATATCATGCATTCTGCTCTTGATGACATGCGTTCCATATGCATGAGGACGATTCTCATCAATCGTACCACAAGTAATTTTCGGATGAACCCATCCAACAAAACAGTTATCGTCGGGATCAAAAGTTCTCTCATACTGGGCAATATACACATATCGTGCAGTCCCAATATAGAACTTCTTAGCAAGACGAGAACATGCAAGAAGCTTCGTAATCAACGAGAACCGAGACTTCTTTACGAAAAAATATACCTTATTGAGAATTCGATTGTAGTCTTTATCGGTATCTGCCATGACACACAGATCAAATTCAGAATCTGTGCAGGCAGCAAATGCCAGATATGCGCAAATTGTATCTTCTCCAAACGAATATCTTGGATAGATATTAAAGAATGGATTATTGTCACGGAACATCTGGATACACATATTCATATTGAAAGGATAAACGATTTCATGATACGTGACTTGATCCATTGCATCCGGATTCCGCATTTTATCACAGAAATCCATATAAAGTGCTTCTTGTGATTTGGTAAGAATCGGCATAATATTCCTCCTTTACGAATAAAAACGTTTCATCATTTTATGAACTCTATCTACCATCTCTATCTTACTCTGATAATAACTGATCTTCTTAGAATCATTCTTTCGTTTTGCATTCCAAAGGCAAAACTTACAAATAGATTTCCGCACCAGATGATCTAAGTCTTCATAGAGATCGCAAACAAGATTCACAAAAGGGTCACATGATTGTCCGGGATACCGCATCATTCTCTCTCCATTTCTATGATCCAAAAGAAAAAATAAGGTTAATACCAAGTTGAATGGATTATCTACTATAAAGACAAAAAAAGAAGGGATACCTAACTGGCTGCCAGGTCCCTCTTTTCTCTTACGGCTTATTTTCAATCACCATGAACACCCGATACTTCATAACTGGTTCATCCGTGTCATATCCGATTCCGATTGAGTTGTCACGCATGCTAACAACATGACTTTCGATATGCGTGTCGAGAAAGCTTGCAGCTTCTTTGACAAGCTGCGTATAAGCTTCCGTGCGATAATCGAACTTGGCAATGGTAACAAGACCACCATAGTCGCGCTTACCAGTAGCGCGATCATAAGTATTGGTCATAGCGTAGAGGGTGTAATAGGCATCCATAATAGTTCCTCCTTATATTAATCCTCGTAATTTTCCATATCATCCGCATCATCGTCATCGTAATTTTCGAAGTAGAAACGACGATATCGGTCGATCTTTCCTTCGTAATATTTGACGACGATGAAAGTGCTCTCAATCCTGTTAATGAAAGCACTTTGACCAGCATCAACAAGCTCATGAACGAACTTGGCTGCTTCGCTGACGATGAGTGTGCTGGCACTCTCCCAGCTAACATTTTCACGAACGGTTTCGTGAATGTCGGGATTTGCAACTTCACCAATAGGCGTAGCTGCATAGTCATGATATTTTACGGTGTATGCACACAGCATAATAGTTTCCTCCTTTTAGAAACTAATTAACGAAGGTTACTCTTCTTCACCTTCTTATGATTCACAAGTATAATATATCATCAGAATTCTAAGATATACGGCCAGTGACAATTCTGAAACTGGTAAAACCAGCATTATCTACAGGAGGAAATAAATATGATTATCATCGGATTCCCAGCAGTTGGAAAGTCTCAGTATCAGCACTATCAGAAAGTAACTGGAGACACTATCACAAGGCCGATCGTGGTTGACTTCGAATCATCCAATTTTGAGAAAATTGATCCGAACTGGGTTACTTCATACTGTAATGCAGCACTGGATCTCGAGAGTCAGGGATTTGTAGTATTCGTATCCAGTCACATTGATGTCAGAAGAAAACTCATTTATCTGAGACAAAATCTTCAGATGTTCAATGATCTTTTCATCATCTATCCGGCATTAAGTCCTGAGATGAAATCTCATTGGATTGATCGTACGTATAATCGTTATAAGTCAGTGAGTATCCAGAAGAATCGGAAAGCTTATGAACGAGTACGAGATCACTACGATGAAGACATCAAGTCTATCGAGGACGAAGTTAAGCAAGGATTATATCAGGGATACTATCGAATTGAAACCACTGACCGTTATAATATGAAGGATATCATTAATGGTTTTGAAAGAAAGGCTGTGTACTAAATGGAACATGGAATGATCATCTTCTATAGTTATGAGAAGCAAGGAGATCCCGAATGCTTTCGTAACTATCTTCCCGAGCTTCAAAAAGATGTAGACAAACGAATTTGCATGCTCCAGCACATGGAGTGGTTTGACTCATATAAAGATGGAAAATATTATGCAATGACAGCTACAGCTCTCAACTTGTGCAATCTCAAAGGAAAGATTGTATTGCTTCCTGCTATCCATGGATTGATCGCTTCTATGAAAGAGGATAATGAGCTGCAAAATTGCTATCTGATTGCGCAACCGTCTGATCTTATCAGCATTGAGATGGTCACTCAGTTCAAAGACTATGTGATTGACTTTGCATACTATGATATCTTCAAAAAGCATGTGAGCGAATTCATCAAAAAAGAAAGACCACGAGATTATTGGAAATGGTTTAAATTTGACCGTGGCTTATATTAAAATATGCATCATAACAAAAAAGAAAGACTAGATCCAGATGGGTACTAGACCTAGTCTTTCTTTACTGGGTTACTTGCTCAGAATCTTGACAGGTTCCCAGCTGACATTACTATCGTAATTGATAGTAGCATTTGTCGAGTTCTCCTGCTCAGAACTGAGCATCAGACCATTGCATTTCGCATATGCTTCAGCAAGGGTACGGTTGAGAAACACGTGCATGGTTATCACATCCTTCTCTTTTATATGCCTTTATAACATATAATCGAAAAGAGAGGAAATTCGGAACTCGACAAAATGAAGACTAGACAAGGAAACATCCAAGTCTAGTCTTCTTATTTATGCCAATTCAGACACTTAGCTAAGTGACCCTAGAAATTATCTATTAAAATGGAAGGATAGGTGATACCAATGCGAGCTATTGTTGCTGTCAGTAATAACTGGGGAATTGGCAAGGATAATAAGCTTCTTTTCCACATCAAGGATGACATGGCTAGATTCAAAGAATTGACGATTGGACATGTCGTTGTAATGGGTCGAAAGACTTTTGAATCTTTCCCTTTCAAGAAGCCTCTTGCAAAACGAGTCAATATCATTTTGACTCACGATAAAAACTACCATGTGGATTCCAAAGATGTAATCATTGTGAATACCATGGAGGAATTAAAAGATCTCATTTCTATGTACCCTCCTGAGGAAGTATATCTGATTGGAGGAGACAGCTTATACAATGAACTCATTGACTATTGTAGCACAGCATATGTGACCTACATTGATAAAGAAGTCCCTGATGCAGATGCATTCTTCCCGAATCTGCATCAGAAAAAAGATTGGTGGATGATGATTGATACCTTCCCGAATTATCGGCATGATGAAAAGACTGGTCTCAATTATCGGTTTGCAACCTACATCAATGATAACGTGAAACCCCTCGAACAGATCAAAGAGTAAAATGGATTTTATCTAAACATTCTGTTATCAAAGCGTTGCTGAGTAGAACCACGGATGTATTTCTTCGGAGTACATCCGTGGTATTTTTAACATTATTTTATTCAACCTAAAAATTGCCTAGCATAATTTCCTGTTATGCTAGGCGTTAGAGCCGCTTTGCCGTCAAATTTCGAGGCAAAAATGGCACGAAAACACGTTTGAAAGCAAATATTACTAACACAGGTGTTTACACCTGTGTTAGGTTGAGCAGGGTCGATGGTTCGGATAGCAGGGAAATCCTATCTCGAATTAAAATGGGCTGGGAGATCTAGGCAAAGTTGAATGATAACGGCATTCAATTTATTTTTTACTATCGACTTATTAGGAGGTGTTTATTTGGGTAAGAACGTCTCCCTTCGAACCACAAATGGCGACCTTAAACTTACGACGAACGAAACGCTTTCGTCTGTAATCACTCCAGTATATGCAAATGCTCTTTCTGATATTGGCAAGCAAGCAATTGACGATAAATTGAATCTGCCAAGCGATATCAATTCTCGTCTTGATGCAATCGGAGCAAGCCATATCCTTGGAATAGAATTTGCAGCAGTAAACTCTGAGTATGTTATGGTGATTGGAAACTTTAAAATTCCATCGCACACTGTATATCTTAAACTTGGAAAAATGTATCAATTTCAATATCGTGCAATCACAACAGACGGGATATATGCCTTAAATACAGGCAAGATTACTACAGACGGAGTCAAATTTACAACCACTCTTTCATCTGACAAGGGAAGTATTGATCCAGCAACTGGTCATCTTGCAATCAAGGCAAATTCTTCAGAGACTGCCATTGAACGATTTGATGTTTCTATATCATATGCTGGATATAGGGATACAGTCCATGTAGTTGCACTCGGCACCATGCCAAAAATTACAGAAACGAATCTTTGCAGAATTCGGAGAGATTGTAGTCTGAATTATGCTCATGGTACTGGAATTCAATTATTTATTACGATAGAAGATTCTCTTGAATCAGGAGCCATCCAATTGATGCGAGAAGCACTGATGATCATGCCGAATTCAATGTAAAAACGTATGTGATTCCTGATCAAACTAATCCAAAGTTACTCGCCAATTTTGGCGAGTACCAAGGACTTTCATTATTCTTTGATCTTAAGAATAATGCTCCATTTAAAATTAACATATTTGACAAATACACAGATGCTGATTATCTAGTTTATTAAACTAGATAATCAGGTAAGAGGAAAGTAAAATGAAAGATATGTATATTTCCCTTCCTTCGGGGGGGGGGTAAAATAACTGATATCCATTCGAGTGACATTAAAATATTTGATGATGGATACCTAGGATTTAGCGCATACATCAAATTTAATAATGGAATTTTGATTTGCTATGGAAGATTTAGTAAGTTAAAAAATGGTAGTTTTATAACATTTCTTGAGCCATTTACATCTTCCTATTATGCGGTTACTATTAGCAGAACTAATGATACATCTAACGCGGCTGCTTCAAATTCTGCAATATGGACCTATTCACGAGGTAATACAGGTTTTAATGTAAAGGGCGATGAAACTGCAGATTCTTCATATGGAATATGGGGAGATTATATCGCCATAGGGTATTGGAAATGAGAGATAACTCAACATGAACTTCCACTTCATATCAAGTTATCTCTCTAGTCTACAGATCGAAATAGACCTAGTATAGTGTCATAGCTATACTAGGTCTATTTTTATAATGATATATTATATATGTGAATAAATAATAAGTATCATAAATACTTATAATTAATTCGCTTCCAAAGAGAAGTAATTGAACTTCCGGGCTAAACCGACGTGTTCATGAATAGGCGTGGTGCTGCCTTCACCATTAATGATGAAGGAAAAGAAAAGAGTATATCGCGGCTCATACCTCTCACTATTAATGAGGGGAAGTGAGGATGGAACACAAGTGTTATGCCTGGATCGGTTCAATTGCTTCTCTTTGGAAGCAAAAAAGATAGTAACTCAAATACAAATTGGTTACTATCTTTTTTTTATTTTTTATTCCGATTTCTTTTTCTTGTAAGAGAACTTATACTGACGAACTCCAGACTCTTGTGTAAATGTGAGAGAAACTCCGCTACATTCAAACGAAGTACCATCAAATCCTTTTTGATGCTTCTGCAGAAGATTCGCACAGTTCATCATAGCACGAGTTGCTTCAGGACGATCAGCACATTTCAGTTTTGTCCAATCACTGGTTTTACCGGTGCTGTCTGTAATCATCATAAGAACACCATATTTATTTGGATCTTCCTTATGATCTGCAACGCTAATAGAAAATTTCTTCCAATTACTCGGAAGATAAGGAGAAAGCTTCTTATAAATCTTATCCGCAAGTTTCGGATCATTACCAGATTTATTTGCAGCTTTCTCTTCTTTATGGTTATGGATTGCTGCTTTAATTCCATCAAATGCTTCCATTACCATATCGGCTGGAATCAGATTTTCTTTATAAGCTTCCATAAAAGCTTCTTCCAATTTACTACTCATTACGTTTCTCCTTTCTTTGAATAAAATCGTTAATTCATTGTGCTTTCCTAAGAAACCCCTCTGAAAACAAATAGCTAATCATACTAAAGACTTAGTATTATTATCATGAAAGGGGATAACCATAAATGATCGAACTCAATAAAGAAAAGATCTTAACCGGTACTCCTGTGAAGGCTCTTCATGCGAAGTTTGAGATGCTGAAGCGGGACTATACCAAGTATAACGCGATCGAATATGAAAGCTTTTACAGCGAAATGGCACTGACCGATCTTCTGGATGGGTCTGAGTATATCTTTACGGAGCCGATGCGCGGATGCTCTTTCTATAAAGACCTTATGGAAAGTTGTGTCATTCCCTACGAACGAATCAGTGAAGAGTATTACAAGGTGAAGCGATACTTCGACACTTATAAGGATAAGATGAGCATGTCGATGATCACCGAGTACACTGATCTGATGAGTATTATGGAAAGAAAGATGGCATCTACCGAGAATACTCGTATGATGTATGAGACTTTCCATGATAATACTCATGCAAATGACTCATTCTACAACGTCGGCTTTAACCGCTATGACGGTGTCATTGAAGAGAGTGGTGAGAATCCTATCTTCTCTAAGAAGACAAAGGGTCTGCGTCTGATTGATGCAATTACACTCGGTGTTACAAATCCTGAGAAGAATGGTAGTTCTCTCTATCGTTATCTGACTGAGGAGGCCATTGTCACCGAGCCGAAGACTCCGAAGCAGTATCAGCTGAATGCGTATACTACAAACGTAGTTAAGCGCATGATGCGTGATTCCTATATTTCTGAGAAGGTGAATGCTCTCGGTAATATGAATCTTCGTACTCTTCTGAAGGGTCTTGCAAAGGAAGATCAGTCTGACTTCATTAACTCAGCACTGATGGAATCTCACAGTGTCGATGACCTGATGGTTTCTACAGGTGAGAATAGCGTAAATCAGATCTTTGATGATCTGGAAAACCGTAACATCTATGATGAGAGTGAATCCGTTGAGAAGATGCATAATCTGATGTGCGAGAAGGCAATCGTTGCTATGAACGAAAGTTTCCTTGCAATGGATGCTCTCTATGGTGTTACAGCTGAATCTACTTCTAACTGGGATCCTATTGTGGAGCAGCTCTGCATTGAGTCTTCTTCTATCGAAAAGATCCCTACTGATATCAATGAGCAGGTTGGTATGCTGAAGAATCTGTCTGAAAAGATTGATTCTGAGTATCAGATTGCTTATGAGTCATACTTCAAGTCAAATGGCGATGCCTCTCGTGTTGTTGCACAGACAACTGGAGAGCTTCCGATGTATCGTCCCACAAAGGCTTCTGAAATCAAGAAAGACGATCAGTCTCTTGATTCCCAGAACGATGAAGATGATACAGACGACGATGAAGATGAGGATACTCCTGATACTTCATCTTCTGCGAAGTCTGATGATCAGAGAGCTGCTGACCGTGATGCTGCAAAGGCACGTCAAACTGCGAAGTATGCTAACATGGATATTTCCGACTTCAATTTTAACGAAGCGTCAGAGGACGAAGACAATAAAGACAATAAGTCTGGCAATGCCACTTCTGACGCTAAGTCTTCTGATGAAGACGTTTCGGCAAAGCCTATTGAAGTTGAAAAGCCTCAAAAGCGTCCTTTCTTCCAGAGAATTCAAAATAAGGCTCTGGATGCAAACGCAAAATTCCATAAGCATCTTTCCAAGATCAAGCGTACTAGCATTGATGCTAAGAATGCAGCGAAAGCCACTGGTAAAATTCCTAGTGGCATCAATGGAATGATTAAAAAGCAGATTGATGACTGGGAAGAGATGGATGATGACAAGCGTAAGGAATACATCATTAAGCCCGGTAGTCGGAAAAAAGTATTCCGTGCACTGAAGATTGCTATTGAGCATGGCATTGCTTTTGCAATCAATCCTCTTCTCAATATCGTACTGCTTATCGCTCATAAGCTTTCTCATGAGAAGGATATTCGTATCCGTAATGAGTTGGTCCGTGAGCTTCAGGCAGAGAAGACTGTCGTCAATGCAAAGATCGAAGATATGTCTGGTGATCCGAAGATGCGCAACGAAAAGTATCGTATGATGCGTATCAAGGATAAGCTGGATGCTGAGATTGTCCGCATTTCTGCAAACTCCAATTACGTCTAATACTTACAGGAGAACTAAGACCTTTATGATTTCACATGTTCTTGAGGCTACTCTCGTTTGCTTTATTCTCGATTGGGTTATTTACCATGCAATTCCCAATTGCTACCGTAGCATTTTAAAGAAAGCAAGCAAGAGTATTTAAGTATAAAATAAGGAGAAAGATTATGTTTTACTTTGCGAGACTTATGATCAAACCTGATATGGAATGGTACATGAAAGGAATGGTTTATTTCTGGTGGATTGCAATCATGCCTACAACTGTCATATCCATTTTTGATAATTTTTTCTTCAAGGCGTTTGATCGTTCTGTCGCTCAAGTCAATGAAGCGATTCCAAAACTCGCAAATCATTGGAAGAATCCAATCTACTGGATCTGTACCTTAATCGCTGGTATGAGTAGATTGGTTTTTCTTCCGATGGATATTTTATTACGATTCATTGATGGAAAGGACATGTTCTGATATGACAAGAGATGAACTTTCTGGTGCAGCAATCATCTTCTTGGTTGGTGGCATTTGTGCAATTGCTCTTTTCATTCTTTTATTACCAGCATTTCTGGATATATGTGGAGCATTTTGGCAATGCATCAAAGAGACGATTATTGAACCAATCTTTGATTTAATCCACGAGTTCAATTGCTACTGCGTTGAAAAACATTTGAAACGAGTACGAAAGAAAGGAGGTAAACTCCGTTGATTGAGAAAATTCCTCGTCAAAGGTCTTTCTTTAACCAATACATGTTTGAAGCTCCTGGTGATGATGATAAAACTACTGTGAGCGAAGAACAGCGTCCTAGGAGAATTGGTGGCCGTCCTACAACGAATCGTGGTAATACAGACTATGGTGTTGACGACGATTCTGATAATGACGATACTCCTACGGCGCAAACCGCAAATAATGCAGCTGATAATGAAGATGGTCCTACAGATTACGGTGCTGAGGACGATACTCCAAATGACACCGATGATACTGCTGACGACCAGACTCCCGCAGCTGATGACAATAACGATTCTGGAGACGATACATCTGATGACGATACTGCAACAGATTATGGAGCGGATGACGGTGATGATACCGATGATAATACTTCTGACGATGGTGGGGCTTCTGATTCAGGCGACGAAGGCGACTCTGGGGATGATTCTGATGGGCCTACGGATTATGGTTCCGATGGTGCTGATGGCGATAATTCTGATGATGCTTCTTCCGATTCTGGGAATCAGTCTTCCTCCGGCTATAACGGTAACGGCGACTCTAAAGGAGAGGCTCTTCGTAAGTATCATATGTATGGTCGGTTTACGCATCTTTACGAAGTAATTGAAAATATCAATGAAAAACTTAGAGATATCGTAAAAGACGATCCTACTCAGAATGCAGTCATCAAACGAGTCACAGGAAATTTCAATACGCTCCATGATAATCTTTACGATTTTATGATGGTGCGATTCCAAAAATCTTCCTATGTGGAACTACTGATCTACATGGAAAATGCACTTGCTATCGCGAAACTCAACCTTGAATTGCTCAGGAACAACAGGATTGAGTTAAAACAGTATCCTAATGATTGGTGCTAAAATACTCCAATTTCGTAATGGATTTCTGTTACATTTGAGTAATTCTTAATAATTAAGAAAAGGAGCGAATTCGCAATGAATAATCATCTGAGTTTTCTGACCGAATCTTCGAAGAACTTCGTTGAGACTCCGACTATCGGTGGCTTCTCCGCTGGTTCCTCCAAGAATACTTTCGACGCCGTCTTCGAGCAGGCTTATCATAACCTGATGGAGAAGAACATCGACCCGATGCTCGACGTCAACACCATTATTCAGAATCAGCCCATCTACGAGTCCTACAAGGAGACCCTGCTGTCTCAGCTGAAGGATGACTGCGATGCTATGGCTGACCGTGCTGATGGTACCCGTTATGCCACTCTGTATGAGCAGACCGAGGCTCTGCTGGACAACTGTGTTGCAGATATGATCCAGGAGTCCACCCGCGTCGGCCAGCTGCTGCCCATCAAGACTGTGGATTTCCCTGTCCTGATCAAGCAGAACCTGGCTCTGGCTACTAAGGATATCATCCAGACTGAGGTCACCAAGAGCCCCGTCATCAAGAAGCACATCGAGCGCCGTTGGGTCGTCGATCCCAAGACCGGCAAGCGTTGGGAGTATCCCCAGTGCTTCTTCAAGGATGAGTTCATGGAGATCTATAATGCAGGTAAGGGTCTGCCCATCAAGGATACCGCAGTTGACATTACCGCTGGTAAGTGCTTCAACTACAACATCCCTGCTAAGCTGACCGATTCTGCTGATCCCACTCGTGAGCACATCACTTTCGACCTGAAGATTGTCTCTGCTAACGTCACATTCGACGACGGCGCTAAGGACGTTCCTCTGGAGATGCGAATCAACATGTCCGATGGCACCTGGCTGGGTGGCCAGATCAAGGACAAGGACGGCAACATCGTCGATGTTATCACTGGTACCGTCGACTTCCTGACCAATAACGTCTGCCTGTCTTCTGCTGCTGGTAAGGTCAACAGTGTCAAGTTCGGTGGCTATCTGAGCAATGAGGCCAACGAGCGTACTGTCACTTGGGATCGTACCCGTGAGGAGCACGAATGGAAGATCGAGGACGGCTTCCGTGTGGATGTTCCGTATTCTCTGGAGGAGCTGGAGGACACCAAGGCTCTGATGGATATGGATCTGTACAAGCTGACCTACAACGATCTGTCTGACATTCTGGTCCAGATGGAGGACTCCCAGATTCTGAAGTATCTGGATGAGCAGTACGACAAGTACAAGGGCGTTGAGCTTGATCCTCTGGGCTTCAATCCGTTCATTCGTGAGCAGGAGTTCGACTGCGATTCTAAGACCCAGACCGTCGCACTGCAGTCTGAGTACATCCAGAAGATGCTGAAGTTCTGGATTGATCGCTTTGTCATCGACATCTGCGATTCTGCAAAGATTGATGATATGACCTTCGTCGTCTACGGTAACCCCCGCTACATCAGCCTGCTTGATCCTGAGGTCAACTGGGTTGTTAAGTCTGGCGATTCCGTTGGTGGCGTCAAGGCTAACTACAGCTACGGCATCATGAACGCTGCTGGCATGAAGATCCAGGTTGTCTCTACCTACAAGTACAGCAACCGCGATACTCGTAAGCTGCGCTTCATCCCCTATCCTCTGAACGACTCTCAGTTCACTTTCAAGCACTACAAGTACACCACTCACATTCTGACTGCTCAGAACAGTGGTTACCGTTCTTCTACTCTGCCTGGTGGTTCTATGACCTACCTGATGGGCACCACTCGTAACACGACCTGCACCATCCAGGGTATCCAGGGCAGCATGAGCTTCAAGAACACTCCGTTCATTCTGGACAAGTAATTCTTGATCAAACTTCACTACGTTGTTTTTCATATGAAAACCTCCTAAGGGTGTAGTATAAAGAACCCGCTAGTTTCACGATTATGTGATCTAGCGGGTTCTTCTTTTATCCGTATTTTCTACCAGTATAATGATATATTATATTGGTGAAGAAAATAAAGGATCTAGATAAATCAATCAATTTCTATGATCCGAAAGATAAAAGCATATAGGAGGTAAATATTATGCTTAGCTTTGTCAATCGTTTCGCAGTTGATTCTGAGGTCTTCGTCCGCAACATCATGGGTGTTGTTGCAGCACTTGGTGCAATCGTCATGGTTCTGATGGCTATCGCTGGTACGATTTCCATTATGAACTACGGCTGGTCCAGCCAGGAAGCTTCGACCTGCGGTGCTATCGCAGTGTGCGCAGGCATGATGGTATTCTTTGCCTGCTACTATGTGCAGCTTCACTGATTTCAAGGAGGAAGCAAAATGGAGGAGATCAGAAAGATGTACATCGAAGCCTGTAAGGAAGTAGATGGCATCAAGAGAAAGATTGAAGCATGCGATGATGAAATTGAAATCGCTTGCCTCAAGCTTGAGCTCCACAGTGCTGAGTTCGGCAAAAGGATGATCGCAGAGTCTCTCTACCTTATGGCGACTCTGTAAAAATACGCACGTTGTTAAAAAGAAAGGAAATAAAACTATGACTTACCGTGAATTTCTGAATCTGAAAAAGATCACCACTGCAATCGTTATCGCTTGCCTGGCAATTGTGCTCAGTCCGTTCGCGAACTTCGTTCTCTATGCAATGCGTGACGGCATTGCTCTCGGTATTGAGCAAAGCCTGAACGATATTAGCTTCTGGAGCGTCATGCTCTATGTCATCAACATCTTTGTGATGGTCGCAGACATTGCGGTCATCGCACGGATCGGTTCCCTTGGAAACACCACCAAGGAGCAGTACAAGAAGTTCAGCGAGAATCTCTCTCGCTGAAAAAAGAAAAGCATCCAACCTAAAAAGTTGGCTCTGCTTTTTTCTTCTCATTGAGATAAAAACACCAAATTAATCACAAGAAGACGGAGGATCATAGAAAATGAATAAGAACTACGGTGGATGGTTATTTATGTATACAATCGTTGCAATTGCTAGTATCGCAGCACTCGTTGTTATGATTAGCAGTTGCAACATTTTTAAACTCTGTAAATTTGGTTGGTACTGCATTCTCGCAGTATTAGCTCTTGCTATTTTTTGTATTTATTCAGCAGTAAAATTGATCCATGAGGGCTCCTAAAAACAAATGACTAATGGTACTCGCGAATACTATTATTAGTCTAAAGAAAGGGTGATCTCTTAACTATGGCTGATCCTATTCTTAATATGAAGAGTGCTGTCTTTAAGAAGAAGATCGGTAACATCGTCTATGACCTGATGTTCAAGACGGTTACCGACGTTGTCTACACCATGGACGACGTGACTCTTACTGACGAACTTAAAAACCTGAAGGCCGCGGTTGATTCCAAGGGTGATGGTTCTAAGCTGACAGAGCTCGAGAGCAAGTTCAACAACCTTGTTCACGATGCTCCTGAAGCATACGACACACTGCTTGAAATCAGCCAGTATATCTCTACCCACCAGGATGAGTATAAGGCTCTGAAGGAGATTGCTGGTGGTAAGGTTGATAAGGTGGAAGGCAAGGGCCTGTCTGCTAACGACTTTACTGATGCATTCATGACGAAGCTGGATGATCTGTATAACAAGGCACAGCTTGACCTGAAGTTCAATGATGCTACTGCGAAGATTGATGCTGTCGATGATCGTGTCGATGAGACCAATGCTCGCATTAGCGCTCTTGAGTATTCCAAGGTCACTGTTGTTGACGAAGATACCATCGAGCTCGAACTGCTGTAAACTATAAACGGATATCTTATCAATTTCGGTAAGGTATCCGTTGTTTTACCCTAACGACAATACACTAATCGTAGCAATCCTATTATTAAAAGAAAGGAAAGTGATCACCATGAAGATCAATAACGATGCTTTACTTGACATCGAAAATGGTTTCTCTGGTCTGAAAGACAGTAGCAGCGATCTTCGCTCTGCTGGGAAGATTGGTGATGCTATTAAAAGTCTTCTCGGCGCAAATGTTACAGTGGAAGTGACTCATCCGAAAAAGATGAGTGACGCTTGTGACGTTATGAGTATCTATCCGGATCCGAAAACCGTTGACCTTCTCGTAGATGCAATCATCAAGCAGAAACCTGATGCTGAGATTGTAAATATCTGGAAGAAGAGTGGCGCTTGGGTCATTGAGATCGACGATCGTATTCTCTCTGATAAATGCGGCCTTAGTGAGAAAGAACTGACTGCTCTGATTCTCCATGAAGTAGGCCATGCTGTGGAAGATTCTGCTACTCCTATGCGGATGTGCAAGATTCTTAAGATGCAGATGGCTACTGCTGATCGTGTCTCTAAAGCAGTTACTCAGAATTCTCTCTTTGCAAAAGCAATTAGCATTCCGATTCTGAATGCTGGTGCATTTAATCGTCATGAGGAAAGTCTGAAGCGTGAAATCCGTGCAGATAAGTATAGCATCGCTTGTGGGTACGGTACTTATCTGAATTCTGCCGTTGACAAGATCATTGGCTATGTTGGTTCTTCGGATATTACTCCGGATGAAGAAATGGCAACTCTGATGGGATTCTCGGTTGATACTGTCAATAACCTGATGAAGCGTCAGGATCATATCGTTCGGAAGAACTATATGACGATGATTGCTCATACTCCGAGTCGTATCACTCGAGAAGCTCTTGATGCTCTTACTCAGAGATTTATCGGCGAGTCATTCCTTCATGAAAATGCACATACACAGAGTCAGAAACACTATAACTACATCCACGACACTCTGGATCATATCGTGGAAGAGGCTTCCAATTATAATGAATTTACCATTCCCGGTAAAATTCATCGTATGAAAAAAATTGATCCGATGGAAATTGATTATATCGGTCTTGAGGTGAATAATATTAAGACGAATGATGATAAGATCATGGTCGTCTCATATATTTATTCAAAACTCGATGTGATCGACTATTACATTGCCCTGATTGATAGCAAGAATCCGAACTATGTGATTCCTCATACCAGAGATTCTCTCGTTAAGATGCGCGAGACTCTGAATAACTATCGTCTGGCAGCAATCAATAAGAAGCTTCCTGAAGTAAAGTACGGCATTAGCATTCAGTACCCCACCGGTTATGAAGGTTAATAATCACGACTACAAAAAAGAAAGGTTAGGAGTCATCGCCGATTTTTAACTGGCTCGTCCTAACCTTTGCTTAGTTAACCGTCAATAACGGTGACGGTAGCCGGACCCTCAGTAACTTCAACGGTCTTTCGAACGCTGATAGTATACTGAGCATCATTCTGAATCCGTTCAATGGGAGAGGTTGAGTCTACCCAAATTCCAGGATTCAGCACTTTATATGTGAGCGCGGTTATTGGGTTATAGCTAGTATGCATAAATAACACTCCTTTTGCAAAGTTTATTACCATCATCCTAGCATGCGCTCACATATATAATATATAACTATAATCAGTATTGATTATAGAGTAAATAGAAGAAGATAGTAATGGGTTTTTCATACTCATTACTATCTTCTATTTTACCAATTAGACGTATTGATAATCATTAGGAGGTGATTATCAATTGGCAAGCCGTATTAAACGAATCGGAAATAAATACTATGATACTGGTACAGCCAATAAGAGTTTTCTTCAAGTTGCAAAAGATTTAAAGCAACTTGGAATCCACAATTACTATTTTATGCTAGAGATTGTGGACTATACTCTGGTTGGAATTGATCCATACAGTGAAAATCTGACTCGAGATCAAATTTCTCGAATCATGATGGAATGTACTCGTAATCCATGGTATTATCTCCGAGAAGTCTGCCGTATTCCCGATCAAGGCGGTGTCGGTGTTCCGTTCAAAGCCAATCGTGGTAATATTGCACAGACATGGCTAACTCTGCATGGTATTGATTCCTGGTTATGCCTTCCTCGTCAGCAAGGTAAGACAATTTCTTTTCTCTGTCTTCTGTCGTGGGCATATTCTTTCGGTACCAATAACTCTACCTTTATCTTCGTAAATAAAGATAGTAGTAACGCAAAGGAAAACCTGCAACGTCTGAAAGATATCATTGATTGTCTTCCTGACTATCTTCGTTTCGATCAGATTCTGGAAGAAGACGATCAAAGCGGTAAGGTGAAAATCACAAAAGCAACCCGTAATGCTACTTCTATGAAACATCCTATCACAAAGAATAGAATCATCATCAAGCCAAAGGCAACCTCTTACGAGTCCGCACTGTCTCTGGCTCGTGGTCTTACCTCTCCCATTCTTCATTTCGACGAGCCTGAGTTTACTCCGTATATCAAAACGATTATCGAGAACTCAGTGTCAACCTTTGAAACTGCATCGAGGAATGCTAAGAAAAATGGTGCTATGTATTGCCGGGCCTTCTCTTGTACCCCAGGTGACTTGGATACCTCCATGGGACAAGAAGCACAAGAAGTCCTATCACATACTACGAAGTGGTCTGAGCACATGTATGACATGCGGTACGATTCACTTAACGATGACCAGAATGAGCTTCTTCAGTACGTCAAGAATAACGGTGGTAACGGAATCGTCTATATCGAATACTCTTATAAGCAACTTGGCCTCACGGACGAGTGGCTTCGGAATATGTACAATAAGATTCAAAACCCCGTCGTTGTAAAACGTGAGATTCTTCTTCAGAGAATTCGTGGTAGTAGTGATTCCCCCTTTGATCAGGAAGACATTGAGTATATCGCATCTATGGTACAGCCCGTAATTGATGAGATGTATATCCTAGATCATTTCCGTTTTGATATCTATAAGAAGCTTGAGAGACTTACTCCTTATCTAGTAAGCATCGACTGCTCTACTGGTACGAACGGAGACTCAAATGCTATCACTATTATCAACCCTTATACGGTAAGACCTGATGCAGAATTCAAATGTCCCTACATCGGCGAAACGATGTTTGAAAAGCTCATCATTGAATTAGTTCAACAGCATCTTCCTAGAGCATGTATCATCATAGAGAGAAACTCTGTCGGTGATGGTATTATCGACCATCTGCTGAATTCGCCAATTAGATCAAGTCTTTACTTTGATAAAAATAAGGATCTGGTTGAATCAAATCTTGCAGATGAATCTAACGTCGTCAGTATGCTGAAACGTCAAGGAGATCAGAAGAAGTTCTACGGCGTTTATACTGATAATAATAGTCGTGAAGATATGATGGCTATTCTGTTTAGACGAGTAGCTGAATTCAAAGACGACTTCGTCACTAAAAACATCACCGACGATATTGCCCATCTTGTGCGGTTTAAGTCAGGAAAGGTAGCTGCTCAAATTGGTTTTCACGATGATAGTATCATGTCTTACCTAATCGGTATGTATGTATGGTATCATGGTAACAATTTGAGCATGTGGGGTATCGTAAAGGGAGCTAAAGAGATTGAGAATCAGAATCAAGGTCTCCATAGGTCTGTGGAAGATATCGAAAATTCTGGCATTCTCCCTGCTGAAACTATCCAGGCTATGAAAAGGCAGGAAAAAGTCCGTAAGGAAAATGACTATGCTGAGATTATGCGTCAAGCATTAATTAAGTCTCAGAGAGAATCTCTTGAACTCCATAGAAAGGGCCTCGTTGAAAACCAGACTCTCGATAAATCTCAAGATGAACAGCTAGAAGAACTTTATGACGATCGTAGTATTGATATGAGTTTCTTTGATGAGATGAATGGAATGGGTGTAGGTCAAGACCAATCTTCTTCTAATTCTCTTTCTTCTTTCGATTTCCTCAACGGATTCTAATGATGACTAATAAGACACCAACTACTCAATCAACAAGTAGTTGGTGTCTTAATTAAACTGAGCATGATATGATATTACACGAATGCGAACAAGTCGAAGTGTCATCAAGGTGGAAAAATCATGAAACAACAAATGCCGAAACCCTGAGAAAAGACCTTCTGGAATGAAATCACTGCGTCAACTGATACCCATCATAGATATCATCAGAAAAAGGAATCTTGTTATGGAGGAAAAATGGTGCAAACGAATGTAGCAGAAAAAAGGAATCCTTGACGATTTCGTTTTGGGGAGACGTTCACATGTTAAGCGGTGTGTAATACAAGTCCACATATCCATGCTCAATTTACACAAGTGTTTTACTATAGGTATTTTATTATATCATACGAAGCACAAGCTATTAACTATGGTAACTTACCAAAGAAAGGAAATCAGCAAATGTCTAAATCAGTAAAATCTACTATGGATGAAGCCCGTCAGTACATTGGCATGATGAATGATACCATCAAGACCTTTGATGAGACCATTCGTGACAGCATTAAGCAGTTTGGCTTTGGGAACCGTCTGCGTGATGTCCTTGGCAAAATGACTGCTGAGGATGTGAAGAATCTTTCCGCAGACAGCGTGGATAAGATCGTTGCGTTCACTAAGAGTAAGCACAGCGACATCGAAGCCTCTCGTGAGAACTCGGATGAAAAGACTAAGGCTATGAATTTCACCGAGTACTGCATTTCCATTTTTACTTCTCTTCAGGATACCATTCAGAAATACAATGACGCTGTAAAAGAGCGTGATGATCTGATGGAAGAAATGAAGAGCATTGCAGAGAAGACCTATGACTCTGCAAACAGCGCAAAGCGCCGTAAGGAAAGCATCGCAGAACTTCAGAAGAAGTGTGATGAGGAAGCTGATCCTACCGAAAAGGCGCGCGTTCAGAAGATTCTCGATACGCTCAAGAAGCGTGAAGATTTTTCGTTTCTTACTGATCGTATTTATAAGTTTGGCAATTCTGAGGTCAAGAACATCATCAATTCCTACTTCGACTCGAAACGTAGTTCTCTGATCAAGAAGAAATTCGATGTTCGGTTCAAGCGTCTTGGCTATACTCAGCAGATTTACAAGATGTTTGTGAATCTGGAGGAGATGTTCCTTCCTGAAGAGTATTATCCTCTGAACGGAATCTTCTTCTTCCTTGTCGAGCGTTTCATCTCCTATGCAGATACTACCCGCAAGGAAGATAATCTGTTCTGCCAGGCAATTCTTGTCCAGATCCATAATCTGGTCTATCATCGTTTCTCTACTCCTGAGGAAGAGACTGAATTCATTGAATTCATCAAGAAGACCGATGACAACTTCATGCCTTTCATTGATATCATGAAAGAGAAGAACGTTGCATCTCCTCTTCATCCTGCACGTGTTGCTCAGCGTCAGGAAACTGAGGCACAGTTCCGTCAGGCTCTGTGTGATTCCATCGTTGCTCATGGTGGCCATCTGACCGATGATGTCGTGAAGATGGAGCTTCCTGATCTGAAAAAGCACCTGGATCAGGTGATTGCCGATCAGAAGAAGGCTGACGAAGATGCCCTGAATGATCTCCTGGACGATGTCAAGACAGAGATCACTACAGGCGAGCCTCTGATTGACTCAATTGAGGAGATTGATCTTGGCGATGATGCTCCTCATGATGAGGAAGTCCAGCCGAGCGAAGAGCCTGCTCCTGTGGAGACTACTTCCGAGGATATTCCTGAGTCTGTTGATATTGATGACGTGACTGCTGATGCAGAAGACGTTGTCGAGGAGACTCCCGATGAAAAGACTGATGAAGTCGTCGAAGAGGAAACTCATACCGATAGTGATGATGCTCTCATGATCGTTACAGTTCGTGACCCCTCTGTCAATCCCAATCGAGATCTGACCGGTGTCCGTGTCTATGCAGACAGTTACGGTGATCTTTACATCCCCAATACTCACGGCGAGTATTCTTTCTACGATTCCCGTGACGGTCATCTCGTCGAAGATAACGTCAGTGTTGTGACCGTTCTCCAGCTCGCATCTTCTGGCTCTGCTACAAAGAAGCAGTTTAAGACTGGCTATATCGTTGCAGCAACCAATGAACTGAAGTGCTGGGAACTGGAAGATTTCGTCAAGAGTGACGAAGACTAATCCCAGTACAAATATGACCTAAAAACAAAGGACTAATAGAAGACTAGATATTTTCCATGTCTTCTATTAGTCCTATTTTGCCGAAAGGAGAGAAACCTACCAATGGGTGTATTCCGTAGTGATGGAACCAATATTTATTTGGATGCTCCTTACTGCGAATTTTACATTCCGATGTATTTTTTTGATGCGTCGAAAGTAAATAGTTTCGCAGAAGATAATAACGAAACAATCAAGACTCTCGGCATTTTTAATGTCGGCGTATTTGATGGAAATGGTAAGATGACTGCCATGCGAACCATGAATCTTCCTACCATGATCACCATCAATGTATATGATTCCGAAACCCGTGATGTAACTTTATCGGATGGAAAGACTCAGCCTTGTAAGGTTATCAAATACCTAAAAGGTGCAAAGGTCATGTCTTCTGCTATCTTCCAAGAAGAGGAATATGCAAAGGCTTATCTGAAATATATCACTGGTGGTAATCTTCCGTCCGTCATTCCATATTCTCAACTTCTTCTGATGTGGCGAAAGAATATGGCGTTAAATGGAGTTTACTTCGGTGTCCCTTCCTGTTATCTGGAACTGGTTCTCGCAACAATGAATCGTAATCCGAATGACCTTAGCCAGAAATTCTCTATGGTTGCTGAAACTGCTGGGGATTATGATTATGCCACCGCTTCAATTCGTCAGATTTGCCAGTATAACTCCACGTTTACAGCACTGACATACGAGGATATGGATAGTATGATCACAGCATCCCTGAATCGTTCTAGAAATCATACACAGGAGACTATCTCGCCGGTGGAACAGATTATTAAGTTTTGAAGCTTACAGCTTTGCTACGAAAAGCATAGGCAATCCCTTGCTTTCCGTTACATTTATCTAATCTGAATGATTAAATATTCAAGAAAAGGAGTTGAGCGATATGCCCCAAGCCACGCAAATCGTGCCTAAGTATCTGCATTCTCATGTAGAAACTTATATCAATGATTATACGCAGTTTGAAGACGCCGCTAGTACAGCCGTAGATAACAACTACAAGTTCATCTGCGTGTTCCGTTCTGGTATGGGCCCCGACAATGTACTTCTCGTGAAGGATAACCTTAAGGACTTCCTTGCCACTTATGGTAATTCCAATTACGCAAAGTATGGTCAGCCTCTGATGATGCCCATCGCTATGCTTACATCTGGCACCGCAACTGTTTACAGCATGCGTGTCATGCCCGATGATGCAATGAATGCTAACAGCATTCTGGTGATGCAGTATCGTTTCGACGAGGAGAATAAGAAGATGCAGATCCGCTATTCTTCTCAGTACCTCGATAAGACTGGCCTTGGTGAGACCGCTTCTGGCTCAGCAGCTGTCAATTCTTCTACCAAGTCTTTCATTGAGTACCTCAACAAGACTGCCTCTACCCTGGTGAAGGATTCTGTGCAGGATCAGAAGACAGGTCTCAATTGGAAGCAGGTCCCGATCGCAACCTTCTGCATGTCCGGTCGTGGCGTCTATGGTAACAACTACCGTTGGCGCATCACCCGTAACATGCAGTACGAGAAGGACTACGGCATCATGATGTACACCTTCGAGACCATCAACACTGCAGATTCCTTCAATGTTGATGCTACCTACGTTGGTGGTCTGGTGTCCTCTACTCAGTACAAGAGCCTGACTCTGATCAACGATATCCTCGATGATCAGGAGAAGGGTGCTGTTATGATGAACATCCATGTCTTCGATGAGAACGTCGAGTCCGTCTTTGACGAGTACAAGAAGTTCCTGGAAGGCCTGGGCGAAGTCTGCCCGATTGATTCCGCTGACGAGTTCGATATCTTTACTGGCCATCAGGTTGGTGAGACTGGCTCTATGGGTAAGATCGACAGCATCGAGATCATCTCTGAGGCTGAGGGTACTGAGGACATCAATGTCGACCGTCTGCAGGGTGTTGCCCTGATGGGTGGTGACGATGGTGCTTTCGCTGGTGATGATGATACAGTTGCTAAGGCAACTACTCAGTGCTATGTGAATGCATTTGCTGGTGTTTACGACAATACGATTCTGTCCGACCGTCGTACTCCCTGCGATGCTATTCTCGACGCTGACTATCCCTTCGAGGCTAAGGAAATCCTGGCTGAAATGATCAATACTCGTGAGAGCTGCCTTGCTTACATTGATGCTGGTACTGAGACTACCAAGTCTAAGATGTTGGCTATTCAGACAGCAGGTTCCTCCAAGGATAAGGAGACAAAGCTCGTCCCGGGTGAGGTCATTGAGCAGTACGCAGTGTTTAACACTCGCAACCTGGTCAAGGAGTTCCAGCACTATACCACGAAGGATCCTGGCACAAATAAGAAGTGTGAGGTCACTGTGACCTACTTCTATGCACAGAGCCTGGCACGGCACTATAAGAACTACGGTTCTTGGGTACCGTTTGTTAAGTCTCGCTGCCAGCTGTCTGGCCATATCAAGAATTCTCTGGAGCCCGCTGTGGATGATCTGTCCTACGAGTTCAAGGAGATTCTGTACAATAACCGTTTCAATTACTTCGAGACCATCGACGAGAATACTTATCAGCGTGCAGCTCAGAATACTGCACAGCCTGAGAATTCCGATCTGATGGAAGAGAATAACATGAACACGCTGTTTGCTCTGAAGAAGCAGCTTGAGCGTGACTGCTGGAATTCTCTGTACGACTTCACTTCTTCTGAGGATCGTGCTCGCTTCTCTGAGTCTGAGAATGCTAAGTTCGCAAGCTGGATTGGTTCTCGTCTGGACACTCTGAGCATCATCTTTGATGCTAACGAGTGGGAGGCTGAGCGTTCCATCGTCCATTGCTACGTTTCTGTGCAGTTCCGTAACCTGATGAAGCGCGTGATCATCGAGATTGATGTGAATAAGCGTAACTTCACCGCATAATAAAACTAAGAAAGGAGCGTGAAGTAGTATGGCTAATGCTACGACTTTCCAGACTAACATTCATAACCATAACATGGAAAACATCACCGACTATGCTCTGTTTCTTGGTGGTCTGAATGTTACTCGTGATTCCCTGCTTCAGTATGACCCTCTGAAGACAGGTTTTGGTCGAATCTTCATGATTCGTACCCCGATCTTTGTCAACAACAAGATCCCCGATAAGATGCGTAAGTTCAAGCACGTGCTTGAGTACGCAAACACTGCCATCACTGGTATGGACAACATCGACGTCAACACCAATGATATGACCGGCGGTTATTCCGGTAAGAAGGTTGAGATCCCCTCGATCGCAACTGATACCGCTAACGACCTGACTATCAAGGTCTATGAGTTCTCTGGCTCTCTGATGCGCGAGGTTATCCAGTACTGGGTCAATGGTGTTTCCGATCTTCAGTCCGGTCTGTCTCACTACTATTGTGATGACACCCCGAACGATGTGAACTACAACCTGCCTGTTTGCCAGGCTAACCAGACTGCCGAGTTCATCTATGTTGCAACCGACCAGACTGGTAAGAAGGTTGAGTACGCTGCTCTGTTTGCAAACTGCTTCCCGAAGAACATCCAGTTCGAGCAGTTCAATTATCAGGCTGGCGAGCATAACCTGGTTGAGATGGACATTCAGTTCACCGCAACTCGTTATATGAGCCCGCAGATCAATGAGAAGGCAAAGCAGCTGCTGATCAAGCACAATGCCCTGATGAACTCTCTGAATTTCAACAGTGGCTTTACTGATGATCAGCTGTATCCCGCTGGTGATAATGGTACTTACTACGACCTGAATACCGGCAAGCTGGTGAAGAAGTCTTCTAGCCAGAAGGGTACCTTCATTGTGACCTAATAGTTACCATTAGGCTTGGACATAAATCTCATGGTGACTATTCGATGGTCATCTACGATTTTCTCCTTTTATAATATATAAAACCTAGCAGGTATAAGATTGAAATATATCTTATACCTGCTAGGTTCTTTTTTCTAGTTACTGGTTATTCTCGTCTCCGGTATCCATATCGTCAACATCCTGATTCTCAGGGTTCAGAGGATCTTTCATGCCTTCGATATTAGATTTCTGGAAAATCTCTTCGATATGATCGAAGTTAAGCATTGCCAAACGATCTTTTGCAAGATTCTTCTTGAAGACAGACACCTGTGCTGCCTTCTTAGGATCATCTGCAAAGTCTTGACCATAATAAAGGCCAGTTAAAAACTCAACCAGAGTATTATGGTTATTCAGAAGATCATTGGTGATATTACTATTTGCAGACTTCGGCTGCACGAAATTAAACTGGAGGGAATCAATGACTTGCTCCGGAATATTCGTAGCATATTTACAAATCTGCCGATACAGCTGTGTGATCTGCTCATTATAATCAAGCTGGAACGAAATGACACGACCCTGGAAACGGTTATTTGCAAGCTCCAAAGTCTTAGCAAAATCAGCTTCATTATAATAGTTGAGCAGAACGTCAGGAACACCAGTACCAGAGATATATGCTTTTTTCAGCATATCCATCAGATCACCATTGATCTGAACATCCTGACCTGAAAGAATCTCTGTCTCAATACCACGTTCATTACCCTTACCAGTAGGCACATACATCTCATTGCCCTGACCAATCTTATTGATCAGAGTAGTGTACGAGAACATATCTGCCATGGTAATCTTGCGTTCCTGCTTCTTACGAGCAATCTCTTGAATCTTATTTGCCACATTCTTATCAATACCAGATTGACGAACGTAGTTTACCTTTGTATCATTGCTATTCGTAACGATAGAAAGAATCTTAAAGAGCAAGAGCATCAGATACAGCTTTGCATAGAAAAGGGAATCCTCGATGATCGAGACACCATTACCATGCTCATCTGTATTGATCTTAAACGGAACGATATATTCCTTCGGAATGAATTGGAAACGAAGCCGCTTATTATTCAGCTTATAGTAATTCAGTGCTTCCACAATAAGCTTCTTAAACTTCATATTGCTGTTGAGGAACTTCTTATCAAATGACTTGACAATAGATCCAGCAATGATGTCGATGATATTACGCTCGCCATGATTCATATCATACTTGTCGTAATACATCGTAGAAGTAAGAATACCTGCAAGAGGAGTAATATCATCTTCTTGCACGTAGTAGTAACCAATGATTTCGTCAGAGATCTTGATAGGAAGAAGATTCAAGGGAGAAATCAAACGGACATAGCAGTCCTGAATATTATTGAATTTCTCACCAATCTTCTTATTGCCTTGCCGATTCAGTGCTCCATTGGTTTCATAACCATGAACACCGGAATCAATATTCTTCATGACAGAGGCAAATGTGAAAGAAGGAGATTTCTTCTCTTCCGTCATTGTCTTTTCGACGAACTCCTGATAGTATTGACGATAGGTGTCAACACCTTCCTCAAGCACACACAGAGGAATGGATTCATTGCAAATGGTGATATTCTCCATATAGGATTTCAGCTCAGCAGACATCTGCTTCTGAGCATCACCTTTGGACATATCACTTCGACGAAGAAGATCGTCAAAATCAGGGCAGCTCTGTGCAGACTCCATGACGGACTTATAAAGATCAGTCTTATCGAACTTTTTATCTTTCATTCCTTCCATGTAGCACTCATACAGACTACGACCTGCTGCTTCGCCGTATGCGTTATACTTTCCTTTGCTCTTTTCTTTTGAAAAATCCTCAAAGATTTTAGAGTAAGGAACTGCATACACGTAATATTCTCCGTACTCCAGAGAACGAGGAATAATAAATTCCTTAATCTTCTTCTGAAGACCAAACTTCTTTTCCACAGATTCAATGATAGGAATATAATCCTCACCTTCTGTGGACATAGAATCGTTCTCAACACTAAGAGTACGAGACATTGTGCCATCGACAATATCAGCCGAGATAATGGCATCTCGGGTAACAGTAATAGCTTGCTTCAGTTCAACCAACTGAGAAGCAACTTCGTGAAGGTCAGCTTGCTTAATCAAACGATTCTTATACTGCTCGTTGAATAAAGCTTGAATCTGACCTTCATCTGTACCAAAGATATCTTCCAGATCTTTTGATGCACCAGCAAGTTTTTTATTATTATCAGAAATCAATCTGGTAATAAAATTAACGCTGTCGCCGTCTGTACTGGAACGGATATCATGGATTTCGGATTTAACAAGTGAATTGAAGTCTGTGATCAGAGAATCAATCTTCGTGTCCTTCTGAGTACCATAGGTCATTGAACTGAGATTATCCATCAGAGCATTCAAGTTTGCACTGATGTTTCGATTCGTCCGATTAATTCGACCTGCCTGCTGTTTGGTAAGCTGAGGCGCAGAAGATCCAGAAGCTTCGTGGATATGATCGGCCATAGGACTTACTTACACTCCTCTCAAATCTATTTTTTGATATGAAAACGTAATGCATCATATGTATTGTCTTAAGCTTACCTTAGTGTTTTCAGCATCATTTCCTGTGGAGTATAACAGTCAATCATTCAAAATAATTATATATTATAATAGTGAATATGAAGTAAGCAATCGGTTTACTTATATTCATTTTGGCCTAGTGTATACTAGGAGAATGGAAACAACATGGGATACGAAATCAGCAAGAGTGCCTTGCGCCGCGCCGAACAGTACAATCCATTTCACATCATCAAAGCAACGATGGTTGATGGATCCGTTAAGTATTACGAAGGGTATTCTGAGATATACGATCGGTTGTTCTACGCTAAGGCGGCTGATCAGCAATGCTCTTCTCTCCTGAATGGTGACATCGTCGTAAAGAGCCCGATCTACAAGACAGTTAAACCCAATAAGAACGTTGTGCTCACGCAGTTCGTTCGTGGCCTCAATCTGGAAACTATCTTCACCCCCGACGTCATCAACGATCTCATGCACTATACCGGGTTCTCTCCGGAATCGTTCGATGCTTTCATGTCTGTACTTTCCACCGGAAAGAACTACTTGAGGGTTTCGAGTGCAGATCTGTTCGCTACGTCCACCAATGCCGACCAACTCATCGGCATCCAGTATGCTAATGAGTACAAGGCCGTCCAGGATATCTATGGCGATCACACCGAATACATGAAAATCCGCCGTTTCATGAGCAAGGACGGCATTTGCTATTTCCTTCTCATGAATATAGACAATATCTACGTGCCGTTCTTGGTACGTGACTTCGATCCTATGGAATAATCCATGGGATCAAGGGACCTAGCAGCCAGCTAGGTATCCCTTCTTTTTTGTAAAATAAGAACCAAGGTTAACTCTAGTATGAGAAACCTTGGTTCTTATTTTTTAGTTTCAGCTATCTTTTCTAATCATCGGGATATAGAAGTTGAACGATTGAACTGAAAAAATACCACAATCGAATCTGAATACGATGAGGTATAAGTCTTTAGAGTATTGTCTTGCACTATACTCAATGATATCAGCTGTCTTTTCCGTAATAAGTGGGAAAGATTCCTTCGTAAGAATAATCGAAGGACCATCTTCCACTCCTTCTGGAACGAAATCAAAATAATCGTTATTCACGAAAATCTTATTGATCGTCGATTCGTCTAAAACGAAATCATACCAGCTATCACAGCCAGCACTCAAATCCTGATAACACTTAAGTCTTGCCAAGACTTTTCCTTTTTCAGAATTCAAGATAACTGGAACTGCTTTTGTCTTGTACTCGTAAAAATCAAATCCATCACTCATCGCTTCTTTATCAGAAGGATATAAGAGCATCTTAAATTCACGAGCATTCGGAATATGAATGATTCCATCAATCTCAGGAAGTAATGAGAAGATAGAATCCGTCATTTCCTGCTGTAATTTGACATGATAAGGATAATCTACGTCCAGACTAATAACGTCACCAGTCTTTAAGATATAGATATCATTCATGATACGAATCAATTTAGACAGCATCTTTGCAATCGGAGAACGAATCTCTTCTTCTGGAATATGAACGGTAATCTTACCGGTGAATTCATATTTGAGTTGCTCTCGCAATTCTTCTTCTGATACTCCAAGAGCACTCATAATTTCTTCCATCAAAGGAGTTGCTTTCTTTTTCCTAAGATCTTTCTTAAGAATCTCAGTCAGCTCATCCTGTGGGACTGATACGAGATCTGAAATGATTTGGATATAGTTTTTCTGTGTATCTACCATTAGTCTCCAAGCTCCTCTTTCATACGCTGGAATACTTCATCAACAGAAGGCATATTGAGCCACTTACTACCAAAGCTATGATAGTTGCCAGTCTGGAAGTTATCAATGAACTCCTTACTTCCGTCTTTTTCTCCTTCTTCAACGAACTTCTTCCAAGTAATACCATTCAGAGGAATCTCTCCGCCATAGATATCATATTGGTCAAGGTCAAGCTGCATCTTGAAAATCAACGTAGATGGGTCGATATTCATAGCACGAATACTAGAAGGATAGAATGCAGACATATCAAAGTCAACTGCATTGAGGAAGATATTATTGGAAGGCTGGCCGTAAATCTCAATACCAACTTTATCATTGTAAGTCGGATCAGCTACGAGTGCACCTTCGAAGCTTTCATCTTCGTCAATCAAGTTTCCTTCGTCATCGTACTTAGGTGTAGTCTTCGTATCAAAGAGGACGTTGATATTATTTCCAGGAACCAATCCTCTTCTCAAGAAGTTCACGTATTGCACGTTACGAAGAACAACGGTTTGCTTAAAGACTTTTGCATACGGAGTAGCATTCTTATACGAAGAGACGTATAAAGTATCCATATCGCAAGTACGGCGTTCAATACCATACTGAAGCAAAACGTCCTTGATGTTGTATGTAACGAACATCTCGAAGTTTTCATATGGAAGAGTCTTAATGTTACCTTCGTCGGAATAGTCAAGCTTCGTATCCTTTAGTTCTTTCTGTGCGATGAAATTCAGCTTATAGGAACGAAGTTCAGATGCACCCTTACGGTTTGCTGCATACAGTTCCATTTGGTCGATGAAGTTCGTATAAGAACTAAGAATCATCGTATCATTCTTATTCTTAATCTCGAAGTTTCGATCATCCTTCTTAAAATAGCAAACCTTTGCAGGGAAATCCGGATGGCACATTACTTCTTTCGGATCAAGTCCCAACCGAGTTAATCGTTCAATTAAGTACGGAATATCGAAGGAAATATTCCATACAGCAATGAAGTCAAGCTTCAATTGGTTGATAAGTTGGAATAAATGGACGAGCATTTTCTTCTCATCGGTATAGAAGAATTGCTTATACTTCAAATCAGAACCATAGAAATCATCATAGGTCTCATGAAGTTTCTGATTGAATTCAGAAGTATGAGTAATCATATACTTCTGCTGAGCATGCATATTAGCATACATCTCTTTACGGTGAGGATCGTTTCCTTCGTATTGTCTACCGACATAAAGGAAAGTGTATACGATACCATCCCATCCATCAATCAGAGTAACTGCATTGACAGGGCAGTCTTGTGCAGAAGGCATTCCCGGAGTTTCGATACCATCAACCTCGATATCGAGGAATCCCTTATGCAGTTTTTTCACCCTATCGTTATCGAATTTATTAAGCCATTTTGCTCGATAAATAGGGATAGGGTCATAATCAGAGCCGAACGTGTATGGATAAGCATAAATTTTCTTATTCTCTCCATAACGGCCGGCTCTCATATTCTCCTTGTAAATCTGAAGCCACTGGCCACCAGCTTCACAAGCAATCTCTTTTGTCACATCTCGATATGGAACAAACCTCTCTACGAGATGATCCATCGGAGCGTAATTCTTACAATAATCATGATCCCGATATTCTTCCTTCTCAAAATAGATAGGAACGACCGGGTTTTTATTTATCATTAAATGCTTTTCACCAGTATCCATATCTCTCCAAATGATGTAGAGATAATCATCTGGCTGATTATTTGCTTTATTAGGTTTCACATATTGGATGTCAATCAACATGGAAGAATCTTTTTTAGGTTTCACTGTATCTACCATATTAGTTTCATTCCTTTCGGTCTTTCGTTTAGTCAACTGTCGCAAGGCCAATGAAAAAGGATAGGAAAAACAGATGCATAAGTTTTCTAGGCTTTCCACTAATTACCAACGAAAGGTGGTCTTTATATGAAGTATAATTACGGCGATCTACCTAAAAGCGAAATCGAAGTAAACTCGAAGCGTAAGGTAAAAACGAGTCGAGTACAAAGCCTTCTTGACGCTACCGCAGATCTTGACGATTATGGGACAGATGATTGCGTTCTGGCTTCTGATCTCTTAGCGAAAGCTGAGAAAAAGAAGGCGGAACGCAATCAATCTGCTATTAAGCAGGAAGATGATGATTTCCAGTATTACCTGAATGGAATGAATTCCATGCAGGATGAAGCTGTCGACTTTAGCTTCGGTGTTAAATCCGCAAAGAAGAAAAAGAAGAAGAAAAATAAGCGCTTCAACGATCTTTTCGACTATGATGAAGATGATGAGGGCGATGGCGATAAAAAGAAGAAAAAGAAAGATGGCCAGCCTATCAATCATAAGAAAGAGTTTGAACCTGAACTTGCCTTGCTTCGAGACATGCAGCTTCAGCAAGCTAAGTTCGTCGATTCTCTCCAAAAGAAGTATGACCAGCTGGAAAGCTCTAAGAGTAGTGCTCGTGGCATTGGCAAATTCACGACCGATCTTATCAATAGTATCAGTACTGCACGTGGTACGAGTCTTCAGATTGTGGATAAAATCATTTCCACAAAGCGTTCTATTGCAGATATGAACTTCAAAGAGCGTAAAGAATTTGGCTCCAATAATACCTCCGAGCAGGCCAATATGGTGAACTACGCTTCCACTTATCTGAAGACTATGATGGAAATGGGTCGTAATAATATTGCACCTACTGATTCTTCTACTACGCAAGACTATACAGATGTAAGCAATGATGACGATCTGTTTGATGGGATTGAAGATTCTCTCGGCGAAGAATCTCGTGATGAAGAAACGCTGAAATATCTTGAATACGAGAATCGTGGCGTGAAGATCAATGTCGTTTGGCATGATGATCTTTCTGAAGATGATCCGGATAAGTATGAATTCCAAGCTGTTGATAAAGACGGTGTTGTGATTGATGATTATCCGCTTCCTGAGCACACCAGAATGAATATCAACCGCTCTACATCCACTGCTACTGACCTGTATGGTAATAAGTACCGCCTGATAGTCGTCTAAAAACATATAGCTAATACCTGATCTGTCCTTTATTATAACGATATTGGGTAATAATCTTAAAGAAAGGGTGATAAATCTATATGCCGAAGATTGTAAAATCGGGCGTCGTATATGCTGGTGGTTCCACACTACCAGCATCAAATGTCTCAGTTGCCACATCCGGCACCCGCATTACGTCTACCACAGTTCAGACAGCATTGAAGGAGCTCACAACTACTGCAAATGGCTCTCTGACTCTGGCCAATACAAGTTCGGGTAGTATCACGTATGCAAATAGTCATGAGATGGTTGTACTGTCTCTGGTCAATGTTAAACTTAAGGCAGCATTGGCAGCAGGTGCATCCGTCTCAATTTCTACGCTTGGTTCTACCATTCGTCCGAAGATTGATACCTCCACTGTCGTGTTTACAACAGGCATGTGCGGTATGTATGTCGAAGAGACTGAGTCCAGCGCAACGATCGTTCCTAGTAAGGGTGTTATCAACCTGCGTCTTACTTGCACACCTGCCGGCGTACTGTCTATTGCAAACATCTCTACTTACGCTGTAGGTACTGATACTGTGATTAACGGCCAGCTGGTATTTGTCAAGGTATAATGAGAAGAAAGGAGGATAACACAAATGATTAAAATTAATAACGAGATCATTGCAACCGCTGAGCAAAATATCGTTATTACTCAAGCGAATTACGACAAGCTGACAACTGCTGAGAAGAATAATCCTCTGAAGACATACTTCATTTCGGATAGTTCGATCGCAGCTCAGAATCTTGTCAGCAGCGAGCCTGCTGTTCAGCCTATGAGTCTCGATGACGATGCTGTCGCCAGTGTTGACGACAGTGATGGTACTACCACGAATGGTTCTGGTACCGAATATCTCGTTGCCGACAAAGACGGTGTTGTTACTGGCCCGATGGAAGATCAGAATGTTAGTTCCACCGATTTCGTGGATACAGATCTGATTGGTCTGAATATTGCTGATGCTATCGGTAATGCATCTATGTTGGCTTCTTACGGTGGTGATGGCACTATCATTGGTGCAATTGCTGATCTGTATAAGAGGCTTGGTGTTGAGCCTACTACGTCTGATGCGGATGCATATGATGCTCCTGTCACCTATAGTGACTATCTTGGTCTGATCGGTGATCGGTCTACTCTCGATCAGTACAATATGCCCAACATCACTACTGCTCTGATGGATCTGTTTGATCGCATCGCTGATGCAGAGAATAAGGCTGAGATTGCTCGAGTCAATGCTGAAGATGCTATGAAGGCACAGGCTGCAGCAGAAGCTGCAAAGGCTGCTGCTGAGAAGGCTCAGAAGGAAGCTGAAGAGTCTAAGGCTGAGACTGAAAAGGATCTGGCCAATGCGAACAACCGTGCTGACAATGCAGAGGCATCTGCATCTGATGCATGGAAGCAGCTCCATGACACCACAGAAGAGCTCAATGCTGAGAAGGCAAAGAACGAGCATCTCCAGTCTGAGCTTGATGCCGCTAAGAAGTCTGAGGAGAATAAAGCCGAGACAACTGAGCCGGGTGAATCCACCGACACGGAAACACCTGCACCCGGTGAGTCTACAGACACTACCGGATCTGGCGAGACAACCGATACTGATAAGGGTGACACGACTCCTCCCGAATCTACGGATGAAACTACAGGTTCCACCGAGAATAAGTCTACTTCAGAAAGTGAGTCCACTGATACTGTGACTGGCAAGCCTGATGCATCCACTGAGACAACTGCACCCAGTGAGTCCACGGAAGCATCTGGCACCACCGATCAGTCCTCTGAGACCACAGAATCTCCTGAAGAGACCACGACTGAGAATAAGTCCGAGGAGACTGTCGAAACTCCTTCTACTGAATCAACCGAAGAGCCTAGCGTAAAGGAAGAGACTCCTTCCGAGACTACGACTCCGGCTACTGAGGATTCAGTACCTGCGTCAAGCGATGAGGAAAAGTAATCTTTATCCTCTAACTTGAAAAGAAAATCCCTATGGATACTTACACTGTATTCCATAGGGATTTTCTTACCTAAGAAAACATAATCCAGACTACTGTAATCTAAGACGTTACAGTAGTCTGGATCATCATGAATTTGCCCGCGCGTGTTAACCGACTGAGAAATTTGAAAGAAGAAGGAAAATCATTACTAACCAATTGTTTTTGATTATATATTATAATTATAATTATAGTGAGTGGATGAAAAGAAGCTCATGAATATAAAAACTTGGAGGAATTACTATGACAACGAACGTATGGAAACGAATGAAGCAATGGGCAACAAGACTGCGTGTACGTTATTCAAAGCATGATGATGGCTTATATCTCTTCTTTAAAAGAGATGAGAAGAGCCCTCACGAAACGAATACGGTGTATATCACTTCGTGCATCAATCAGGCAGTCACTTCGAAAGTACGTCGTGGAGGCAAATATGTAGATCAGGATACCATCTGGACTATAGATGGTAAAACGGCAGTCATTTCTTTTCCGAAAGGTGAGGATACCGTTCTCTATATTCCAAAAGCAAACCGGGTTACAAAGATTACTGTAGCCGATACAAGCATCACGAATCCTTTGTCGGATTTCGGCTTGATGACTTCCCTGGAATACCTGGACGTCAATTGCACTGACGTCTATGGCAAGTTCTCTGACCTTCATAAGTGTGTCTTCTTGCGTTTCCTTAACATTAAGAACACCAATGTCTCCGGGTACACTTCCGATGGTGCAAAGTTTCTTATCAATTTGACAGACGTAGAATATGACGAGGGAAAGGATCTGTAAAAATTGAACGCTAGTGAAAGAAAGTTCATAGAAGAACTTAATGCAAATCCAAAGCGTAGTGTGAAAGGGATGAAGCGTCTTATCCTTCGATATAAAGTGCCGAATCAATCAATAATCCATGAAATTAATTTTGAGATTTGCTTACGGCACGATATCTTCGGAGATAAAAAGCTTCGTCCGCCAAAAGTATTTGTTTATCATAGTAGCAATTGTGTCCTTTGGTCTGACGAGGGAGAATCCAATAAATCAATGCACGCGTTCCGAAAGAAATGCTTGCGGACGAACTATGTAGTTCGATTCTCAATTAAGCCAATGAATAATGACGTATGCTGCGTTGGATTCTTTGGTGATATCGAATACATTGATTACTTATCCCTCCTCGATCATATCACGGTTGAGTCCGAGTATATCGGAAATCTTGAACGGCTTGAGAGCCTGATTGTCAGTCCGAACTGTTTCATTGAGAAATTCAAGATGACTGACATCAGCGACACAATCCGCTTCATGAAACTTGATGGTGATATTCACAATGCCAAAGATGGCAATATAGAGAGACTTGTGCGTTGCACTCAACTTCGGAGTTTGTATCTCATTGGAGCTGGGTATACTGGCAACGTGGTTGGACTGCTTACATGCAATAATTTAAAGAACGCAACGATTATCGCTCCTAATGTAGAAGGTATTGAAGGCATCTCCCAGGAAGATTATCCAAACACAATTCTTTTTGAGACTGGCCAATACTGGATTAGTATGATGCGATAAAGAAAAAGACAACGGATTTCAAACATGATTTCCGTTGTCTTTTTTGTAATCTTAGCGAATCTTACCGATCTCTTTCCAAGTCATAACGCCACAGATACCGTCAGCAGTCAGACCATGCTCGGCCTGGAACTTCTTAACGGCAGCAACTGTTGCAGGACCGTACTTCCCATCTTCAGCAATACCAAGGCAAGACTGAAGCATAATGATTGCAGTCTTATTGGTATCACCCTGAGAAGTAGGAGATACCGTAGGCATGAAGTTCTGGATGTAGTTATACTTTGCACCAGAACGGCAAAGCCACTTACACGGAGACGGGCGTGTGTCAACATGGACAACCTGCTCAGAAGGCTTACGATGGTACATACCAATACCACGGAAACCAACTTCCTTTGCAAGCATACCAAGCTGAACGCATGTCAAGCCCTGGACCCAAATATCAGCTGCCATACCTTTTGTATGGAAACCCCTGCCAGAGCCGCCAACTGCCTTATCGTGATTAGGAGAGCGATAGCCAGAATTGATATTGATGGCCTTGCCACCAAGACGACTCCGGAGAGTCTCAAGGCGCTGAACCAGTTCATCATCAACAAGGACAGTCTTGCTCACGCCGTTATCTTTACATGCAAATTCATGCAGTGCAAAATGACTTGAAAGATTCACATCCGGTGTACGAGGATAGGTCTTTACGTTACCCATAATATATTACTCCTTTCATCGTCACAGAATTATGTATGTGTTACGGGGTCTGGGGTCATGCAACAGACATATAATACTTGCATGAAAGGGTCACACCTTCATGCATTATTGAATCTTTTGTAAGCGAGGTAACGACATGGGCTTATTCAACATGGATTCTGGTGACCTCGCCAAAGCGATAGGACAGGCCCTAATCTATCTAATCGCTTCCGGCACGATCATCGAGATTTCTCCTATTAAGTTCAACCCAATTACAATGATTCTCAAATGGATGGGAGACAAAATGAACTCCGGTCTTAAAACGGAATTGGATGCGTTAAAGAAAGCTCAGGACGAGCAGAAAAAGGATTTCCAGGACTTTAAAGTCGCTCAATACCGATATGAGATTTTTCAATTTGAGAGTGAAATTCGAGACAATAACGATCGACACACTGAAGAGCAATATAACCATATTCTCGAACAGTGCAAGAAATACGAGGCTTACTGTGTTGATAACGATATTCCGAATGGCAAAGCAGAGATGGCCATCAAGCATATTCGCGATGTCTGTTATGACCATCTCAAACACGATTCGTTCGAAAAATGATTTTATTAATGTAGTAGCCACCAGAACGCAAGTAAGATCCTATAAGAAGAAGAATTGTTGGGCCTTGCTGAATGAAGATAAAAAGTATATTGGAATAGCAGTTGGTATACGGGTTGATACCAACTGCTATTCCATCATATTGCCAAAAAAACATACACATAGAAACTCTAAGGAGGGATGGCTATGGGATACGATACCAAAACAATTCGTGTATTTCATACTCACATCGAAATATCTCCCTATGAAAAAGGTGAAGAATTCAAAATCGAAAAAAGATTTTGTACCTGGGATAATTTGAGACACCGGTATGTAAATGGTGTCTATTTGATAAAAGATGAAAAACTGTATCTTCCTAGAGGTATGGACGTTGCTTATCTTGAGAACTACTTTAATACAAAAGCAATTATGGTATATGACCACGATCCATATCGCACATTCAAAGATGCAAATATGACAGTTGCTCCAAGAGACGACTTGCAAAAAGACTGCATCAATTTCTTAACTGCAAGTGGAAAATATTCTGGATTTTCTGTATCCAGTCAGCAAGCACTGATTCTTCAGACTGGATTCGGAAAAACGTACTGCATGGTCAATGCAATCATTTCCATGAAAGCAAGGACTATGATTATTACGACACAGGATAAGATCAAAGAGCAATGGATTAAAACGTTCCATGAGAAAACAGATATTGATCCTGATCGACTCATCAATATCGTTGGCAGTGGAACGATGGATGGAATTATTGATGGCTCCATCGAAGGAGACATCTACTTCGTTAACCATCAGACTCTTCAAACGTATGCTCGAAATAAAGGGGAAGACGCTTTAAAAGAGTTTTTCCATGAAGTGAAGATTGGAATCAAAGTATATGATGAAGCGCATCTTTGCTTCCGAAATGTCATTTATGTGGATTACTTCAGTGATACTGTAAGAACCTATTATCTGACAGCAAACTTCACTCGGAGTGATGATCAAGAAGCTCACCTCTATGAACGGTGCTTCGCGTCTGTCTACCGTTATCGGTCAAATAAAGCATTGGAAGAAACTTCTACTGCTGTAAGTAGAAAGCATATCCTGTATTACCCAATCACTTATCGTTCCAATCCAACTTCGTATTGGAAAAAGAAATGCGATACGTATAAAGGATTTAGCTCACTACTATTTGCAATGTGGGCATTTGACGAAGATCCAAAGAACTCTCTCATGAAAGTTCTGTTACAAGTCTTTGAAGAAGCAAAGAAACACAAAGGAAAAATTCTTATCACAGTACCAAAGATTGATAATATAAATTATATCTGTGAATATTTTAAGAAGCATCCTGAAATTTTAGATGGAAGAACCATTGGCACAATTCATTCTAAGAATAAAAAAGAAGAGAATGAAATGGCTAAATCCAGCGTGGACGTTATCATTTCTACGATCCAGAGCTGTGGCACTGGCGTTGATATCAAAGATTTAAGATCAATTATCAACACCACACCATTCTCATCTAAAATAATTGCCAATCAATTATCTGGTAGATTGCGTGAGTACAGTCCGACAGATGATACTTACTTCTACGATTTGATTGACATTGGGTTTGAACCTTGTGAAAGACAGCTCGTCAATAAACTTCCTATTCTCCGAGCAAAGTGTAAAGGTGTTTTTCAAAAGAGCATCATTCCATAATTACAAAAAAGAAGGAGCCACCGAAAATGGTCTGGCTCCTTCTTTTTTATTTATTTCACCGGAGTAATTGCGACAATGATGTCATATTCCTGACGGAAAGCTCCGTTAAAATATCCGTTATGCTTAGAAGGAAGGGACAGATGTGCGAGACACTGCGTCATAGTTCCAGCCTTCAAATTGCTAATCAGCTTAATGAGAGACCTGGTATCCGTAATGAGCTCTTCGCACATCCGATCGGCAGTGCAGTAATCGGCAATCTCTTCTTTCTTAACCACAGAGAGCTTAAAGAACTTCGAAGAGAAGCCAGAAGCGTTATGCCAGATCATTGCGTAATACCCATCGGTTCCAGGGCAGGCATCCATACCAGAGCTGCAAGGCACGATAGTATAAACCGTGTCATCGCTCTCGTTATAGACTTCTTTCGCAATGATCTGATCTGCGAAAACCTTGTAATGATCAGTCATGGTATCAGCCCTTTCTTGCAACAGAGGAGATGGGGTTGAATGTGACGATGACTCCACTCTGTTCGGACGTCGTTATCTGCATCATCTCCTCGTCGGAATCATACCCGTTCTTCAGAATTTCAGGATTGAAACCGTCCAGAGACACCGACTTCGATTTCTCGAAGATAAGGTTCTGGATAACGGAAGCAAGCTTGGTCGGATCATCCATCATCACAGCCATGAGATAGTGGAAGGTGTCGTAAGAGATCGCGATGACTCTCTTATCGTTCAACTGAACAGATGCTTCAAAGATTCGTTCCTGAAGCTTCCCTTCACTATCCCGATAGATCATATTGAAGGTATCGTAAAATGATTTAAAGGTGTCGTAAGATGCGTCACCCTTTTCCTCTTCTTCGTTAGTAGTGATCACGTGGTTGTAGAACATGTAGTTCCTGCCATTGCTCTTCACCACGTAATACTCACCGGAAAAATATTCCATCATTTTAGTACTCCTCCTTTTTCATATAGCCGCTGTTAAACCCATACAGATATGGATCTGCACCGAATTTGATCGGAATGTAAGTGCCAGGGAACGCCTGGATGATATTGCGAATATTATCCTCATTAGAGAAAATAACTTCGCAGATATCAGCGACGTTAATCTTACCCGATGCATGCAAGATGGTATCATACGAGATATGCATCGTAAAATGCTCTACACGCCGATCATCTCGAAGTTGATAAGTAACATCTGCAAAGCCATCCAGGCTTATGTCGAACTTCTCAGAAGAGATTATGAGGTAGCTTCCCCTACCATCATAATCTTCAATGACAAAGCGGTCGTTTAGTCCACGCTCGTTTTTCGTAGACTTGCGTTCACGTTCTACTCTCATTCTTAAATCACTCCTTTCACATTGAAGATGATCGTAACGAGTTTCTCTTTACCGTCGGTATCTTTTTCTGCAACCTGAATCCGCTTACCAGAAATAGGCCGCTCATTGATGAGAGCGAAAACGGCCAAAGATTCGGTTGTATGCATTGCGTCATAGAGCATTTCACCAATGCGGCCAGCATCGGAAATATTCTCTCCGATGATAGTCATACCAAACGTATCCTTAGACTCATTTTCGGAAGATTTGGTGATGACTTCCATGTCGCAGCATGTGCTGAAAATATCATGCCTGATATTATGGAAGGAGAAATGATATTCTTTATCATTCCTTTCTACCATTAAATTATTTCGGCTACCACTAATAATCATTTTTATACTCCTTTCAATTTGAACGATTTCGGCATATAAATTTTTCACATCCTTTCTGCCTATCATAATTATAATATATCATTAAAAAAAGAAAGTTGTAAGAAGCCACATAAGAACCAACTTTCTCCTAATACTAATTACAGATGGTTGGGAATCTGTAACGAGTATTCAATCGGAGGCTTGATGTAAATCCAGTTCTCTCCGCGAGCCGCAGCTTCGTCAGCTTCCCATTTAGAGACATATCTAAATGCTCCTCCTGGAAAAGTGAGTCTAGCTATAAGCTCGGCTTGTGCCATAGAGGGATAAGAACGTGCAGTTTTCTTGGTCATAAAAAGTTATTCCTTTCAATATGAAAAATTAACTGCGATGGGTTATGGCTTAAAAATTCCTCTATGGCTTCTTATGTGTATAATATATCATTATAAAATAAGACCAGATACTAGAAATCAATAGTATCTGGTCTTATTTACACTAAAGACATTAGCTTAAATCAACTATTAAAGAATGGAGGTAAAATCGCATGTTTATCTTCTTTGAAAATGCTCAAGATAATTATGATATTGAGCCGATGTATTTTTCGGAAGCATCCAACGACTCTTTCACATATATTATCAAAAATGAGCTTTACCCAAAGATTGATGCTGTCCTTTCCACAGATCAAGGAAAACGGAACTTCAATAATATCATTGGTAGATATGTAAGCCGGAATAACGATAAACTCACAACATCCGGACCGCAATATCTGATTCCGTTTACTATGAAAGACAAACAGGAGTATTTCGATCTTTTCAGTGTATCTGATACAGAAGTTGCTGCTTTGGTTGATAAGATCACAAAGCAGGTAAACGACAAGGCTAACTGGAGGCTGTTTAAGAATAACCCCATTTTCTTCATCTTCTATTGCTGTATTCGTTATGCAACTCTGGCAAAAGATGCGAAACTTCTGAATAGTGCGTTGATCGCAATGGCACTTTCTGTCTATCCATCCATCTTCGCAAAGTATTTCCGGTATGAACCGAATCCGAATATCATGCAATATACCATTGATAATTTGAGCAACCGGTTCATTATCAAGAAATCAAACCACATCTTTGGAACACTGACATACTCGATACAGTCTTCCTGGAAATTCCATGAGAAAGATTTTAGTCGTGGTGCAGACCAAGATGTAATTCGATTCATCCAGCGTATTCGAAATGACCAAAATAGCCTGCTGAAAAAGATTGCAAATGCTTATCAGACAAACTATAAGAAAGGTCTATTCGTCACAACGCAAGTGGATGCATATGACGATAATATCAACGTGGATAATGTCAATAATACCAATAAAGTTGAGGCACTATCAAACAAGATCGTATTGTCTATGCTAACAAATGGCGTTGATCTTCGTATTGCAGATTTCGCTTCAAACGCTGCACAAGTATCTAAACTTGATCTTCGGAACTACATTTCTCTGATCATCAATGAGAAGGAAAGCGAAACTATGAAAGAATTTATTTCTAGTATTCTTTTCCTTTATCTCTATACAGACTCTCACGAACCTGATGATATTCGTTCCAAAGAATTCATTGGATATGCTCTTCAGCTTTTCAAGAAAACAAACTCAAAGGATAAGAACGTCACTAATATAAAAACTACTCTGGATAAATGGGGAACTTCTTCTGGTATTTATCGGAAGTTCAGTCGTTCCGCTACAAGAGTCGACTATACAAAAGCAATCTTTATGTATTTCATTCTCTCCATCCAGATGTATAGCTAAAAAAGAAGACTACATGGAAATCCATCCAATGTAGTCTTCTTTTCTTATTCGCAAGTCAGTTTATCAAAATCTCTTGCGTCCGTTCTGATATCATACTGGCTATACACTCCGTACGGAATGCACATAGAGCAGCCAAGTGCCCAGTCAAGATGCAGGAGTAACTGGAACTTATCAGAAAAGCCTTCACTTTCAAGAATAAGCTTCCTGAATTCCTTATACGGGCCATGTGCATAAGTTGCATATTTGACATTCATCTCTGTGTCATCCACCATATCAGACCCAAAGCATTGAACCATAATCTCCGTATCTGGATTGATAATGAAGTTATCATCAATAACCTTTGCGCACAGAATGGGTGCATCGTGCAACCACTGCCCCTGAATATGACAGACCTCAGCCTCATCATGGAAAGGCTGTAATAATTCTTCATTATCTACACGGCCATACTTTTGACGAACTGGCCAAATAATATCACGAACCGGCTGCTCTTTTTCCCAGCATTCTTCGTCATATCCAACAAACTCATGCATGCGATAATAATTATCAGCATACAGTTTAAATTCTTCTTCGATAGTCATATTTCATTCTCCTTTTTATTTAACGGGAATAAGATTACGCTCTGTCTCTTTGATATAGAGTAGAGCGTAATCTTATTTTTAAACTTTATCAGGTTGCAGGAGTAAGAATCTCATCATAGGGATTCGGAACGGACTGAGTCTCCGCCTCAGTAGCACTGTTCTCAGAAGGAGCCTGAGTTTTCTCAGTATCAGTTGACTCTGTAGTACCAGTTGATTCCGTAGGCTGATGTGTCTCGGTAGTATCAGGCTTCGGCTTCTCTACCACAGTAGTTTTGGCAGCAACTTCGGGAAGAGAAATATTCACGACCCAGCCCATGTATGTCTTACCAAACATCTCACGAGCATTACCACCAACTGTGAACTTTGCAGTCTTGCAGACGCTGAGGGCAGTCTCCATCTCATCTGCGACAAACTCTTCTGTCTGCTTCTTAGCAACATCATTCAGAGTAGCCTCTGTCACCTCATATGCAATGCCAGAGCCAGCATCAATGGTGTAGATGGTGATATTGCAAGCATCGGCATGCTTACCAGCCTTAACAGCAGTTGACCACGCGGCCATCTTTGCCTGCTCATCAGCCTCACTGGGAGTGAGTGCATCCATGTCGATGTGGCCACCCTCGGTAATAGTACCAAGAGCAGTATACACCTTTGCAGCAAGATCCTTCTCATTCTTACCAGCACCATTCATTGCAGAAGCGATGGCACGATCAATCAGGTTCTTTGCCTTGTATGAAACAGAGGTGGGATCAACACGAACAGGAGGATTGATGGGCTTAGGTGTCTCGACCTTCTTATGAGTCTCGTCGTAATACTTCGGATCGTCATAAGTCTCCTTAGACTTGATGCACATGAAGATACGCACCTTATTATCCATATCGTAGTAGTTCTTCACGATATCCCAAACTGCGCCCTTATAGATAATGAAAGACTGCATTGCAGATGTGCCTGTCTTATCGGAAATGCCGATCTCCCATTCAGCAGGGAAATCAACCAGCTCCCCACGCATCTTTTCGATCGCAGTAAGGCCGTTACCGTAGTCATTGGTCTCAGGATCCAGAAGCAGAAGCTTCATAGCCATAGCCATAATTATTATCTCCTTTCATTTTCAGGATCATAGAAATCCTTCGCTTAATCAATTGTGCTTAAATAAGCTGGTGACGAATTCTTTCACTTTTTGGAACGCCCAAATGGGATACAGAATGGCCATCATAATCCCGATAGAAAGATAAAACTTGATCCACTCAAATGCACTGGCATTATCCATCCATTCCAGTTCGTCATAATAGTCATCGTAATAGTAGCTGTTAGGTGTGCTCATTCTCCCCAGAACTCCTTCCTAAACCACTGATAAATCTTCTTAATTACTCGACGAATAGCATATTGGCGTTCTTTTCTAGTTTCATTTGCATTACGACTGAGCATCAGCATATACGTGATGTATTGAAAATAGCACAGATACGCGCCAATTGTAATCTGTAGAAGCGTAACCCACCCGTTATCTTCTTTCATAAATTAATTCACTTCCTTTCGTGATAAAGTAAATTAATTTAGTGTGGATGGAAAAAAGAAGGATGCCTAACTGGTTGTCAGGTCCTTCCAAGAATGAGTATGAGTTATTTACTCATGGGACTCTTCTTCTGCCACAGGAGTTTCTTTGGAATGCTCTTCAACAAGAGCTTCTTCAGAAGAGTTCTCTGCATTGACGTTCTGTACAAGATCTTCAAACGAGCCGTACCATCCATCAGAGGTAGAGCTCTTGTTATCGGGGGTAGTGATCTCAGCAACAACGCCGTCATCTTTAGCATTGTCCAGGTCGGCCTTTGCCTTAGAGATTTTATTGGCAAGCTCTAAGTACTTCTTACGAAGCTTAGCAAAGCTGTTGAGGGGGTCGTCCAAAATGGAAACCCCGCAGCCAGCCACATACGAGAACGGGTCAACCTCAAAGCTGTCGGGGTCAACGATGAGCATCGCATAATCATCGTACACCTCAATGGCTAATTCGTCGCAAATGCCTTCCAAAGCAAGCTTAATGCCGCAAGCAATATTCGAATGACGCATAGATTCATTCATTGCCTTACTGCAAAGGTTATCTGCCTGACGATTTACCCACGGAAGTTTCTCGGCATCGTCGCCGGTCAACTTCAGCTCTTTGATATGATCATCGAGATAACTGTACGCCTGAGACGTCGCCTTCTCAGACATGAAGCGCACAACCAGTTTCTCCTTATAGGAACCCATCTCTCCACGGAAGAGTTTCTTAACGTCTTTCTTTTTCATACTTTTTATCTCCTTATTTCTTTTTGATGATATCCAGTACCTTTTTTGCATCAACTGGATATCGCCTCGGCTTTTTCTTAAAAGCCTTCACGATATTCTTTCCAATGCGATTTTGGAATTTCATATTTCGGTTTCACTCCTTTCATATGTATAATATATCATCTATACCACGAGTTCATTTCGGCAGTCTGATGTACCTTAGTCTTCAAACTCGTGTATTTCTGATCATGAGTGAGATAGAACATGTCGCTGATGACCTCATATATCATCTGGATGGTTGCATGAGCATATGAGACAGTGCCAACAGCATTTGTCAAATAGAACTCACCGCTTCTGGCATCATTCGGATCAAGGCGAAAATAAAGCTTACCACCTTCAGTGATCCGAGCAAAGATATGGATATACTCATTCGGAAGAGCAGTTCGTATTGTCGAACCGTCATGAATATATCCAATGAAAGATTCTGCCATTTCTTTTGACAGCCATAATCCGGAATACTTCATTCTGCATCACCACCAAGCACTTCCGATTTCGAGCCCTTGTTTTTGCACCGCACATACGAGGACACCCAAACAGTTCTGCCGTCTTTATAATGACGATAGTATCCATGAACGGTGTGACGATAGCGCATTTCACTATGCTTTTCACCAACGCGACTTGTGTTAATATTTCTACGGATAGTAGCTTTATCCAATGCATCAATGATAATCGGGCTATTGTCGCTATGGCTAGAATGTGGTTTCGTTTCCTTATGAGTATTCTCCTTCACAGGCAACGAAGTAGTGTGGGATTCACGCTGAATAGGCTTGCCCCGGATCACAGTAAAGAGCATCGCAGCCAAGAAATCTTCAATCTCACGAACGATAATACCAAAGACTTCACCTTTAGGTATTCCGGCATCCTTATTGGGTATGACACTATTCCAGTAGATGTATGTATTTTTCTTTACAGCAAACCAGATATTACGAAAACTGGTATAGTTATAAAGAATGAAATGGATGACGGTTCTATCGCACCCAGCGGCAGCAGGAAGAACATCATCAAAGAGATACAAATCTAATGCAATCTCATGGTCCTCTTTATTGATGGAAAACTTTATGATGGATTCTTTATACGAGTATCTGAAAAGTCCGTACTCGATTTTGCTCTTTTCAGCGATATCATAAATCATACTGCCGAGGTGTATCTGTCTAGCTGGATAGTGCACAGCATCACTCAGCACATCAAGCATCGTGTCAAACCACGAATTGATATAATCCATGGTGATTTCATTTTTGATAATGATGCTCTTGAGCGAAACGAGGTCCTGCGATGCCAAAGGATATGCGCCACCGCCTAAATTGCGTCTTCTTGAAAGCATTGTCTCTTACAACTCCTATTCTTTTATTTTTCACGTATTTTCAGATAAGCCACGTATTTTTACAACCTTTCTTTTTATATTTATGGCTTTCCTATACCTTTATAATATATCATTATAAAATAAGACTAGGCAGCTTAATTTCATCCTGAAAACAGAATGGTAAGCAGCCTAGTCTATTACACATTAAACGAAAGGAGATACATCGTTATGGCGTTAACTCCGCAAAAACGAAAGAAGATGGAAGATCTTATCTATAAGACATTCAATGCTCTTGATAAGACCGGTGCAAATACAAAGCACTACAAATCCATCTTTGATACCATGACGGATGCTCAGTTTGATAAATTCTTCAAAGAATTTTTTGCAAACCCGAACGAGTATCTGATTCTGAATGTCTGTGACTATCAGATTGATCTGAAAGTTCCTGATATCGAAGATGCAGCAAAGGTACTTGGTGTTCCTCTGTTTGAGAGAATCGCATTCCCTCACTATACGATGGATAAGAATAATATCATCGTTTCCAAAGAAGCAGTGCCTGTTGGATACTGTCATGTGAAACGTACACAGCAAACGGTTGCAAAGAAGAACGGTCTGTCTACTACAGCAGATGCACGTTCTTCTCTTACTGGTCAGGTTAGTGGTGCTGATAAAAACGGCCGTGAATCTGACCTTGAAAACTCCATGCTTATCAGCATGAATATGAAGGATACGTTGAAAGAACTTAATGGTCCTCGTGCTGACGATATGGTTATGAAGCAGCAGATGTATACTGCAATCAATACTAAGGGTTATGTCTCTCTGGAAGATATGGAATCTTCTCCTGAGAATAAGACAACTCTAAATACAGTTGACGTATACCTGCTTGGTATGGGTCTTAAATCCGATCTGGTCACTCGTGGCTTGATGATCAATAAGACTCTGAAAGAGGAGGGTTAAGGATGCCTAGACCTGCTCGAAAAATCACAGAAGCGGAAAAGAAAGAACTTCTGGAATTAAAACCGGATGATCTTACTTTCACAAAACTCGTCTATCTCTTCGGAGATACTACAGACGCTCAGAACGCTTTCAGTGGAGTTAAGAAATCCAAGTTCAGTACTTGGGATGAAATGACACTGGATCCGTCTGAGTATTTCGTAAAAGAAAAGACGAAGACAACTGTCGGTAGATTCATCTTCAATAAATATCTGATTGAGCGCTTTGGATTCCAGAGTGTTCTTGGGTATGTAAATGAGCCCGTTACTCAGGGTAAATATGAGTCTATCGAAAGTCAACTTGCAAAAGCTCTGATTGATGATAAGATCAGCATCAATGATTTCTATGACTATTACGATTACCGTGATACTCTTGGAATGCAGCTGAACTCTGTCATCACTACTTCTTTCAGTGAGAAGACAATTGCATGTCCTCCTGAGATTGCTAAGCGAAAAGAAGAGCTTTTTAAGAAGTATGATGATAAGCTTAATGCTGGTGACATCGTTACTTCCGAGAAAATCGAGAAGGAACTCACCAGTGAAGCAAAGAAACTTCTTGCAGACGATCCCGGTATGGACCTTTATAATTCTGGTGCGCGTGGTAACTTCGGTAACTACAAGAATATGATGCTTTATAAGGGTGCTACCATGAATAATATTACTGGCGAATATGAAATCGTCAGATCGTCTTTCATGGACGGTATCACAAAGCAGGATATTCCTTCTTTCGGCACATCCGTCGTTTCTGGTGCATACCCGAAAGCAGTCGGTACTGCTGAATCTGGCTATCTTACAAAACAGCTTCTGGCAGCAATGCAGGGCGAAGTTCTTGATGAGCATGGCAGTGACTGTGGGACAAAAAAGACCATTTCCTACATTATGACTCCGAAAGATACTCGTGACTTTGAGTATCGGTACATCGTGGAAAATGGTAAATATGTCTGCTTGACTCCTGAGATTATCGGCAAGTATGTCGGTAAGCCGATCAAACTGCGTAGCCCAATGTATTGCAAGGGAAAGCACATCTGCAATATCTGTGCAGGAGAGCTGAACTACAAGCTGGATAACTTGAATATCGGTCTTGGCTGTCCTCAGATTTCCACAAAGCTTCTGAAAATGGGTATGAAGAAATTCCATACGGCCAACATCAAATCGAATCAGATTGATCCGGATACAATGCTCTTGTAATCATTCTCATTAGAAAGCGAGGTGAATATGTATGGATACACAACGGCTTCATGACTATGAGTTGACAGAGGACGAACGTCATGATATTATCTATGGACATCCGATGCATTACATCCAAGCGCAAACATCGGCTGCCCATACCTACGGAAACGTGACGGCATTCGTTCAGAATTGGCTCATCAATCTTTTTCCGAAAGATTTCTTTAAGACAATTCATGTCAATAGTAAGATTGCTCATGCTCAAATGAGAAGTACTCCGAAAGAGTTCTTAAAGAAGCAGCCTCCCATGTTTGTTATCCGTCCCCGTATTGACTGGGATGATGACAGTAGATTCCTTCGTGGAACTCCTCTGGTTGAGCGTCAAGGAGACCTCTATATGATGCGAGGTGGTACGAATTTACAAGATTTCATCTGGGATCGAAATTCTCGTACTGCAATTAAGTATCAGATGAATCGTAGCGTATTGAATTTTGACGTCATCTTGATATTCAATACTATGATTCAGCAGATCAACTGGGCAAACTACTTCAAGAACTCAGTGAGATATGAAATCCCTTTCAATCTCCAGACATGTCTTGAAAGTTATATTCCGCCCGATCTTCTTGCAAAGTATTCTGAACTTATCAAAGTTCCGATGCGAGATGAGGATGGAAGTACAGCAAAGTTCTTGAAGTATCTGAATTCTACATCCGTTACTCCTATCACTTACAAGTTGGAAGGAGCAACTGGACATGAAGAATTCTATCGGTACTATCCAGTCAATATCGACACAATCATCACAAACTTCAATGTTGATGAAGGCGATAAGGTAAACCAAGTTGGCGATACCTACAAGATCAATTTCAGTATGCGCTGTGAATTTTACTCGACAGGTTTCTACTATATCTTTAGTGATGATATCAAAGAAAATAGTATCGTTACTTGCGATGACAGCGGAGATACAATCGTTCCGATTTTCACAGATGTACTGACAGAAGATGATGTGAATCTTCCTCTTGGGTGGACTCTTTACGCATCCCCGTCTTGCAGACTGGAACAGATGGATGATGAAGTTGACCTTAGCACTCTCTTCAATGATAGTCTGAAGAAAGTTCTCAACTTCCACTTTGAACGAGGAATTCCGACAACGGATTTCTTCAAGATGAAAGTTCGGAAGCAGGGTCGCTTGATGACTCCTGATAAGGATTACTCATTCGACTTTAATACTCTCACTCTGAAGTTTCATCATCAAAGCACGTACTACACGTACAAAATCATCATCCAGATCAACGTGGATTATATCAATAATCTCATCAAGGAAATCTATCATCTGTCATAATGACAGTAGAAGACGCTATTATGTAACCTTTCCAATTACATAATAGCGTCTTCTTTGTATATATAAACCGCCCAATATCTCTTCCACCTTCCATCCGTGAGATATCGGCAACGGAGTACAGGATGGACTTTATATAGCTTTTGACCATAAGGTCAAGAAGGAAGAATGCTCATATCCGCCGGAAGTTCATATACACGAAAATTGTTATGATACATCACCAGAGCGCAAACGTTTTCCACTATATTCTTTAGGAGGTACAATGAAGATGAAAAGTCCCGTTTTCATATCAAAGATATTTCTGACGTAACCACATTACTCGTTCCAAAGAAAAATCTATAGCTATTAAATCCATACTGATTAAGAACATCTTCGTAGTTCAATCCAGTTAAGGAGTTACTAACATGTTATTCATCTAAAAACCATCCAATATGAAACCACTACAGAAAAAGGTGAAAATATGAAAATCTTGTATCTGAAACTTACGAATTTCATCAATATCGTAACTGCATTCAATACAGAGACGATTGAGATTGATTTCAGTAAGTCTAATAATAACGTCGTATTGCTTACTGGGCCAAATGGATCCGGTAAAACTAGCATTTTAAGTTGCTTACACCCGTTTCCTACAAATGGTAACATGGATGTACGCAGTGACAATCCAATTATAGTTCCAAGAGAAAATGGATATAAAGAAATCCATATCTCTGACGGTGACGATTTATACGTCATACAGCATTTCTATACCAGAAATGGTGATAAGCATATTATCAAAAGCTATATCCAGAAAAATGGTGTAGAATTGAATGAAAACGGAAATGTCACTTCTTTTAAAGAAATTGTGGAAAAGGAACTTGGACTTGAGCAAGATTACATGAAGCTTACTCGTCTTGGTAGCAACGTCACAAATTTCATTGATATGAAGAGACAGGAACGAAAGAACTTCACTGGTAAAATCATCAGTGAAGCTGACATCTATCTTTCTTACCATAAGAAAATTATGGCAGATAAGAATAAAGTCAATATCCAAATCAATCATACTTCAGACCTAATTCGTCGTCTCCAAGTGGATGATTTGGGAGAGCTTAAGAAGGCTCAAAAAAGTCTGCAGCATCAAATTGAGGATCTCGCTACAAAGATTGAGAAAGCGAATAGCGAACTCTCCGTTCTCCAATATCAACTCAATGACTGTGGAGATATCCCAGCAATGAGAGACCGGATTCAAGAGAAAGAAAAAGAGCTAAAGCATATTCAGAAAGCACTGGCAAGAGCATCTGAGATTAAGATCAGCATTAGTACTCTGAAGTCTATGATTGAGGAAGCTAAGATTGCTATTCTGAAAGCAAAATCTTCTCTTGACACAAACGTCATCACTCGCACTGGAATTCTGAATCAACTGGATTCTATTGCATATGAAATTGATTCCATCAGACGTGAAATCTCTCGCATTGAGGATGACCAAAACGTCAAAGACATGGAAGCAAATATTGAGCTTCTTAGAGAAACGATTCGGAGAAGAGCAAAAGAAAGTGGAATCGCCGGATATGTTCGTCCATGTTCTAAAGCAGAAATGGAAGATCTTATCAAGATGCTCGATAAATGTATGGATATCCTGCTGTCAACGTATGAACTTGGTAAGGGACCGATTCAGAAAGCTGTATCCTTCTTCCACACAAAAACGGATATCGAGAAATATACTAGAGAGAATAGAGAGAAGATTAAGCGGAATAAAATGCAATCTCTCTGTGAGCAAGTCTATGCTGAAATTAGCAAAGACATTGGTCTCTTGGGTCCTGATTGTAAGAATCCATCTGGATGCAGAGTTTATGACTTCTATCAGAGAATCTATGAGTATGCAACACAGGCTCCAGACAAAGTCATTGAAGATGAGACATTCTTGGCTTATACCAAAATGGCATATAATAACATCCAGACAGTTCTCAAATATCTGAGAGATTATCATGATATCTTTGAGAAAATGCCGGAGTGTATCAAAGACCAATTCCTAATGAGTACAGTCCTTACCCATATTTGTAATATGGAATGGATTTATGATAAGGATATTATCTTCCATGAACTTGGACTCATCACAGATGATGAGCTTCAGGATGCTGATCTCGAAGAACTCAGTCGTCAAAAAGCTATGCTTGCTCAATATAAGAAAGCAAATAGCAATATTGAATATTTCCAGAATAAACTGGAAGAGCTTATCAATTCTCGTACAACTCTTATGGGCCAGCTTGATGAAGTCAAAGAAACGATCAATTCTCTCAATAGAGAGATTGAAGAAAAAGAAGCTTCTGTATCTGACTATGAAGATATGGTGATTGCAATGGAGCATGAAGATGAAGTTGAGACAGAGTTTAATGATCTCAAATCAAAGCTTACCCTTGCATCTCAGTTATCTCTTCAGATCAGAGAGAAAACTTCGATTCTCAATGATCTCCAGTTCCGTAAGAATAAGATGAGTAAAACTCATCAAGACAATGAATTCCGTATCGAGAATTATAAGAGGTATAAAAAAGATCTTGATGAACTCAGTTCCAAGTTTACTGATCTTGAATATCTTGCTCGTGCTCTTTCTAGTCGAGAAGGGATTCCACTTATCTTCATCCAAGCATATTTAAAAGACATCAAAGATATCGCAAACCAACTCCTTGATGTCGTATATGATGGCGATCTTCATCTAGAAGATTTTGAGATCACGGCTGATGAATTTGGAATTCCCTATAGTACTAAAGGAACTACTGTAAAAGATGTGATCTATGCTTCTCAGGGTGAACGAAGCTTTATTTCTCTAGCACTCTCGTTTGCACTCACTTACAAATCCATCTCAAAGTATAATATTATGCTTCTGGATGAGATTGATGCTACTCTCGATATATCCAATCGTGAGAAGTTTCTACATGTCTTGGAAATGCAAATTGATATGATCCATGCTGAGCAGGTATTCGTTATCTCTCACAATGACATGTTTAATGCGTATCCTGTTGATATCGTAGATACTCGAAATAGAACTTCTTCTAACGCAGAACTCGCATCTTATATCCCTATCGAAAAAAGCTAAAATTAGGTAGCTACTCTGTAATCCAATATAGAGTAGCTACCTTTTAATCATAAATCATCATCTATACCAAAAACCATAAATCGAACAAAGTAAAATGCATAGCAGATATAATAGACCATATCTTCAAAAAGAATTCGAATCACATCCGCATCTCCTTTCATTATAAGGATAGTTAACGGGAGCTAGTCAGGTAATCCAAACTAGCTCCCGTTAACCGTAGTCGATATAGATAATATCAAACTGTAAATACGAACGAGCAACCTACTACCATTGGCACCGATAGTAACGAAATTCCTCATCCGGATTACTATAAGGTTTATCCCGTATTTACAAAAAAGAAGAGTACCAAGATTTCTCAAGGTACTCTTCTTTTAATTACAGGTCGTTGTTCTCAATGCGCTTCTTCATACGATCAAGCTTGATCGCACGCAGTTTCTTGATCTCGCTATCTTTAATCCCATATGCATTCTTCAGCATTTCTACGGCACTTGCCATCATGTTGATGCACGGGATAACCTTAACCTCTCTAAAATCATCCAGATCTATATGATCCGCATGACGGAGGTATTTGGAAAGGATCATATGGGACTGGCACAGAAGAGAATGCGCTTTCAAGTTTGCTCTCTTCTTCTTGCACTTCTCAGGCTTTGCCAGCTCCTTCGATCTTACATCAAAGATGATCTGGAGAATATCACAGCAACATGAAACATCAGCAATCTCTTCAACGGTGTGAAGATAACTTCCAACACCATCAATGTTATCACCGATGACTTCCAGTAGTTCTGTAATTTCTTCCATGCAAATGATAATGTACTTTGTCTCGCCCATCATATCGAGAGCAGTACGAATTGCTTTATTCGAATCGCTCTTCTTGAAGACAAGACTTTTATCTTTCATCCCAGCCTTGATCAGGCTATGATTCATTGGTATCACATCCTTTTAACTTAGGTCCGGAATTGTATCCGGAGATTTGACAATCGGAGTTGCTTTCGTTGTATCAGGACTTTGCACTTCGGAATAGTTGACTTGAGGAACTTCGACATCCTCTTTTGAATACACTTTATTCATCGTAATCAGATCCATTGCATATGCCATCATATCCATATTTTCCAATAGATCATAAAAATTCTGAAGTTCAGTGTATGTGAAAGTGCAATAGTTATCAATCGTATTGATCATAAAAACTGCGCCTTCTACACCAGAAGAAGTATCACCCGTATTCTTATAGACAACCACTGGTGCCATTCGAATTGCACCATTATTCGTCAGCAATTCCTGAGCAGCTTTCTTCGACTCATCTTTATTTACGTGAAGACAGCCATTCTCATCTACCATGAAAAGATCTTCCAGTTCGGTAAAGCACTTTATCAGCTTCTTCAGCTTTCTACAAAGTGCATACTTATACATGGTATTCAGATTGATCTGAAGGTTTCCATTCCAATCTTCTGATTTGTCCTTCCCAGCAGAAATATCCAAAGTAACATAAGGATGTGGAGTTACCCGAAGATACTCCACTCCTTTGTAGTTACTTTTGTCGACGACTTTCGTAAACTTAGATGTCTTCGGATCATTCTCGTCATCCACGATCACTGTAAGTTTCACGCGCATGATTCGAGTGACTCTACCAAAATCTAGTACGAGTTTAGTCATCCTTGGCGGCCTCTTCCGTATCCTCTACGTCATATCGACGCTTCGTTGTATCCTGTGCAATACGGTCAATATCGTCTCGAATGATAGACTCATAATTTTTCTGGACATACCGGATTTTCTCCGTGAGAGCATGAGAAATCGTTCCCATAGTCTTCGGATCACTGTAATAGTCTACAATGTCATCCAATAACTTCAGGATCACAGAATCCTCTTGCTGCACATGTCCAGTCGGACTAATTTTTCTCATCATAACCTCCTATTTAGGATTCATCTTCGGTTGTCTCAGAGACAGTCTCTGGAGCTTCTTCCTGAGTTTCCTTCTCATCCGAATCAGAACCAGATGTCATGTCTTCCTTTTCAACAACAACTTCATACTTTTCACGAGAAGTACCATTAATCTTGATAGCATTCTCGTTAAAGTCTGCCAACTTATTCAGAAGAGCATAATACTCCTCCTTAGTAGCACAGTTGATTTTGATATACTCAAAGTTCTCTTCCGTGAGAACACGTTCCAAATCCTTCGCATAATCAAACCGGAACGCATCCGTCTCATTCTCATCATTGAAATAGAAACCTTTGATTTTACCAAACGGACTCAAGACACCAGAAGTACCAGGATCAGAGTTACCGCAAACCAGAAGGTCGATATTACCAAGGAAGCTAGGATGAGAGCCACGATAGCGAATCGAGATGTTGTTGGAGTTCTTTCCGCCCATGGAGTGAGGTCCTTTGATGGTATACTTGAACTTCGAGAAGAAGTCCATGTCGTTCATATTATCATTGAACCGGAGAATGCCAGAAGAGTGCATCTTCTGGATCAAAATCTCACCAGTGAAACGGAACATGTTGGTGAAGTTATCCATGGTTGCCTTGTTGCCAAGAGTAATCACAGAATTAAGTCGAGAAGAGAAGTCCAGAGTCAAAAGCGATGCAATATACTCATTACAACGAAGACGCTTATTCTCAAGACTCATGTTATCCTTCATGCGGAGAGTGCCGAAATTCTGCATCATCCAACGAAGGATTGCATAGATGTCGTTCTTCTCGTAATCATTGAGCTTCAGAATCTTACGAGTTGTAACATCCATAAGACGGTTAAAGAACACCAGAATGTCTTCGCCCTTCTCAACGGTGTTGTTATTGGAGAGTGCCTTGATCCAAACCGTACGGTCATGGAAATCCTCCATCGTGGTTCTGGAGTTGGAAATCGTCAGAAGGCCGCCAACCACAGACTGGATGTAAGGATACTTCAGGAACATCTCCTTGTTCGCCTCAATGAAGCAATGACTGGAAATCTGGAAATACAGATTCTTCTCGAAATCAGCATTATCGAGGTTCTTTGCCAGACGGATGACGTTATCGACTTCCAAATAGCACATTGCCCAATCCCAGCCATTCGCAAGATAGAACAGCATAATGGGAATTTCCTTACGGAAGACGAAGACGTTATAAACGGGAATGTTATACTGCATTCCGTTTACATCCTTACCGGTGTTTTCACTTCGAACGATCTCATCCGTCTTAATACCATTACGCTTCACGCAGATAGGCATCAGAGACTTCAGAGTAACAGCATTATTCGAAGTATAGGTGGATTTATCAACGAGCTGATAAATCATATAATAGCGCTTACCACGGATGTAGAAAAAACCATCCTCATCCTGAATAGGAATCAGCATCTGCTTCTTGATGATCTTCTTATGGATCTTCGGTTCATCCGGGTTCCGACTATCGTTTTCTTTGACAGTAATCTCGACATATACTGTCAGGCAACCACAACGATCGTCGTTGATGAACTTGTAGTTGTAGCGATCCTTCTTGCGCTTCTTCTTCTCACGCTTGAAGATGTGGTTATTGATGTCGATTGTCGCTTCGTTGTCATTCCACTCGAAGCTCAGAATCTTGATGTTCTTGACGATCTCCAAAGAACGCCAAACATCCTTGATATACTCGACCAGAGGAAGATCAGCTTCTTTTGTCATCAGAGGCCGATTAAGTTCTTTCTCAAAGTCGGACACATATTCTCCAATATATTTGAGCATTTTGTAGCTTCCTCCTGAAAAAATAATGGGCTGATATGATTTCTTTCGAAGTATCATATCAGCCCACCGTTTTACCGTTGTGGTACTTTATTGAGGTTTAATCCTCATCCTTTACGCCAGTTGCCTTAGCATCGTTCTTGAACTTTAGCTTCAGGCTGATGGACGGAGTATAGTAGATCTCTTCATTGGACTCATCATCAACCTGGCAGCCGATGGTATACAGGCCAGCAACGTTGATGTTGTAGTCCGACACGTTCTCTTCACGACGACGCAGACGCACATAGTTCACGATACATGCATGAATGATGCAGAACAGCGGCAGGATGAACTCATGGCTCTCCAGCTTGATGTTGATGATATCACCCATCTTGATCTTTGCCTTACCAGCAACATCCTTCAGAACATCCTGCTGCTCTTTGATGTTGTTTGCATTCCACTGGACGCACAGAGAAATGGTATCATCATTGTCGTCATCAATGGAGTTATCAGACTGAGTGGCCTCCATATGCTGCATGTAAACCATGAAGTTGCCGGCCTTCTCGTCCTCCTGATTATCGGTCGTATCATAACCGATGAGGAAGCGGTTCGCTACGTTCAGATCATAGTGGTCGTAGTTTGCTTCCTTGGATGCCACCACATCAGTGATAGCATCAAAGATCGTGGCATAGATTGCCACGGTAGTCTTCGGGTCAGAGATGCCCAGAGACAGAGAGTCGTGGATCAGGTGATTTGCAAGCTCACCAATATCCAGAAGCTCCTTCTTATTGTCGACGACGCATTCGTCGAACCACGCCTGAGATTTCGTTGCCATAGTTGGTACTTCCTTTCAAAATTTCTCATAGGGTTTACGTTCGTTCTCATGATAAAACGAGCTTACTACAAAGTGTATGTCAAAATGAATTTCTAACACACAGATTGCAGCAAGCTCATCTTCATCACCTATATATAATATATAAGTGAAATCATGGTTTGTTTTTAAGCCTGATCGTCAGCAGGCTTATCAGGCAGAACGCTGGGATCGGTGTAAGAAGCACGCTTCAGGAAATACTGGATGACGTACTTCTGGCTCTTCTCCAGAGCGTTCTTGGACAGGGAAGAGAAAATGACAGTGTGAGAATGGTTGTTCACGAAGATCACGGCCACGCGAGTATAGTCATCAGCAGCCTGACCAGTCTTCGGATTACGAACCTTCATGTTGCTCTCCACGATGTAGAGAGAAGCAGACAGCTCCTTATCCGGCTGAGACTTGGGAGTCATGGTGATGGTGATAGAGGCATGAGACGTCTGATCGTTCACGTTGGAAGGCTTCACACGGATGGAGAAGTTATTCTGAATCGCTTCATTGTCCTTCCACGCCTCATTTTTATAGAAACTTGCGAGACCAGCAATATCGGTTTTCATTTTACGTGTACCTCTTTCTATAGTTATTGAAAAGGCCCCAGCGAACAGGACTACACTAGGGTTATTAATAACTAATTGTATCACGTAATAAGAACCAAATTAGAACTTGTCTAGGTCAAACTCTTTCTCATACATCGCTTCTTCCGACATCGTCTTTCCACATTTTTGGCAGACGTAAATGATATATCCACCACCAACGTGCTTCGGAAACCATTCATGATTACAGAAATGTTGAATGAATGCTTTCCTAAAAGCTTTCTTAGAAAACTTCTTCATACTGAAAATAGACCTCCTGTAAACAGTCATATTAAATGACCTGCATTCTTCTTCGAGTAGGGAAAGTTTGACGATGGATTGATTTCGTTCTATCCATCGTCAAACTTTTGTTATACCTTACTCAATGCTTGAAATATACCGTGTGAAAGTTTCGATCGCCTTGTCAATCGGAATCACGTAAGCTCCGTATTTCTTAGCTTTCTCAACCTTATCAGAAGTTGTATCCAGAGACGGTACCACAAGGAATGTGGTTGCTTTCGTCAAGGTTGCATCAACCCTACCGTCATGCTCAAGGATCCATTTCTCCAAATTCTTATCTCGGATCATAGTAAAGCAGACTGCAAACTTGCATCTGTCTTCACTACCCTTCGTAGACTTGATATTCAGATACTTCTCCAGTTTCTCAATGAGCTTGATATTGGCATTGACACCTGTGATGATTTTCTCAGCTGTCTTTGCCTGAATAGAAGGAATCGAGATTAGAGAATGAGGAAGATTATTATCACAAACGTCCAAGAGCTCATCGAGAGTCATGACATTCATGATCTTCGAGAAAGTCTTCTTAGATACTCCCTCTACGCCAAGAGACCCGAGGAAGATATAATCTTCAACAGTAGACTTTTCCTCGATTGCGTCAATCCAAGAGTTCACGAGCTTTGGACCAAAGCCATCAATCCCGATAATCTCCTTCTTACGTTTCTCAAGCTTATACAAATCGACGACATTTTTCACAATGCCCTCATGATAGAGTCTGGAGATGACTCCGTAAGAAAGACCATCAATACTCATCTTATTGAGATAATTAATGATCTTGCCAATCCGTCTACATGCACAGTTCGGATTGACACAAGATGCAACATCACCGGTATCACTGAATTCCAGAATCTCTCCGCATTCCGGGCAGGTTGCAGGAAGGACGAACTGCTTCCCATCATAATTATGAGAGCAGTCTTTATCGAAAGCAAGATACGGGATGATGTCGTAAAGAATCTTAACCTTGTCGCCTTCATGAAGCTTCAGAGAACGGAATCGACCGACAGAGCCAAGAGAAACTTTCTCAATGGTATTTCCTTTCAGTTTAACCGGCTTCACCTTTGCAACTGGAGCCAGTCTTCCAAAGGAACCCATATTGAAAGAGACATCTTCCAGAATCGTCATAGCAGATTCTTCCGTGAATTTGTAAGCAACCTCGAAGTTATTCTTATCATTCTCACGACCAAGAATCTTCTGAATCTCTGGATTGATGATATAGATAACCGCACCATCACAACGAAGCTCATCGTGAATATAACGATGGGAATATGCGAAATTTCTGATTGCTTCACGGTCTTTCAAACGACAACGAAGATACGGATACAGATTGAAAGCTTCCTGTGCAAGTTCCTGATTACCATCCAGATCTCCCACACGAAGAGGAACGACGTGAAGATACTGTGCCTTATACGGGTCATATTCTTCACTATTCAGAATGCCAGATACGATGGATCGTGTATTCTTGTAATCCGTATGATACGTCTCATTGAACTTTGCAAGATCAGACTCATACATCATGACCTCTGTCTTCAAACCATAAGCACCATTAATCTCATGATACTTACGGATAGGAAGACCTTGAAAATGACGTGTGATATCCTGAGCCTCGTTACGCTCAGTGAATCCACGAGTAAGAACTCTGCCAATCGTTCCATCAGCATTCATCTCAAAGATACCAGAGACTCCATCAAACTTCGGGAAAACATAAATCTCTTCATCATTGAGATACATCTGCTTCCCGGTTGCCTGATAGATCTTATTCTCCATGGTCTGAATCCATTCATCCAGATAATGGCGAGACGGATTTGTGCGCTTTTCATCTGTGGAAAGATAGTAGGTCTTGGTTAGAGTACCACGAAGAGACGGATACTTATGATGCGCAATATTATTTGCGTTCGGAAGAATCGGTACCGTGATGATATCGTCTCCGCCATTACGAAGCATCGCTTCATACAGCGCATCATATTCCGAATCGGTAAGTCCAGTATCCATTCCAGAATCGTTATAGATGAACTGCGCCACGTTGATAATACCCTGAATATTTTGAAGTTCCTCAGGATAGAAAGGAACCATCTGATCAATGGACTTTTTGTAGACCAAAGAATTGATAAGCTTATGAACTTCAGGCGATTGCATGAATCGAGATGCTTCAGCAACAGAAGTTTCGCCATCGACCATTCTCTGGTAAAGGTCATTGAAATTGACGTTTAATGCCATTTGATTATTACCTCCTTGATATTTCGTCTAGTATATAATATATAAATTAAAGTACCAGACTACTTGAGAATTGATAGTCTGGTACTTTAATTCACTTAATAACTTCTTCAGCAATCAGAATCTCATTGATCTTCTTTCTTACAGTGCCCGGATTAAATACGAGGAAAGGCTTCATGCAATCGAAGTTCAAAATGGAATACATGTGATTGAGCTCAAGAAGTCCAGCCCAAAGTTCTGTCGTCCCATATAAGTCGAGAGAAAGCTTCTTCGGCTTATACTGATAAATACGGACTTCATCATCAGGGAGCTTCACACTCACAGCATCCTCATTCATAAGGTCAATGTATTCACGAATGATTGACTTATATGGAACTTGGATTGTATCTGTACCATTTTCACGAATACAGAAAGTCGTATGCAGATTTCGATAACTGATCTCTTCATGATCAATTGATCGAATAAGATCGCTGATGGTTGCATAATACTGATCTGCCATAACTCACCATCCTCTCTGATTTAGGAGCTGCTCAACGTTTGTCACAACGTATTCTGCATCTCCCATATTATTCAGGCCGTTTCTAGCAGCCTTAATAGAAGTAAGATCAGAAATAACCTTCGGAAGATTACCGGCAGAGTCAATATTCACACCAGTCAAACTCATGATGACAGTCTGAGCAACTGTGAGAATTTGAGCAAGTTTTAGCTGGTTATCTTCAAGGTCATACATTCGTTGCATAGGAGAATCACTCTTAGGAGATTTCTCAGGTTTTCTGAAACGGATTAGCTTGACATTGGTTCCATCATAATAATGAGCAACCAGCCAAGCAACTCCGTTGTCGTCTGGAGGAATCAGATAGCATTCTCCGGTAGGCTTCTCGCCTTGTGATGTCATATACATGGGATATCCTCCTAATTACTTTGTGGTTGCGTACGGATACTGAATATTTCCATTGATAAAGTCGACAGTGAACTTCTTACCCTTTACGACATTACCATCCTTATCAATTTTATCAATCCAAGTATTACTATCCTGAAGCTCTACTGTGAATGCCTTACCAAATTTAATACTCTTATTAAAATTGATCTTACACTCTTTACCATTTGCAAAAAGCTTATTACCAGTAATATTTGCAGTTCCCGTAGCAGTGAGAGCACCCATAATACGAGGGACAACAAGGCTAATACGTTCCTGACGACGCTTCGGTTTAAAGTCCTCAGGAACGTATCCGTACTCTTGATTATCTATAGAATAGATCATATCAAATCCAGTAATCGACATATTAGTTTCCCTCCTTAGTCAATGTGCTTAAAATTCTGTTTTCATAGTGGGTTCAGATAGAGGTAAAAACAGAAATCATAAGCTAAAAAGAAGAGCAAGGAGGAGAATATCCCTATGGGAATTGAATTAAATAGAGATCAAGCACAAGCTCTTTTTCTAATACAGAACTGGTGGGAAAGACATGATGAGCAAGTATTTGAGTTATCTGGAGTTAGTGGAGCTGGAAAAACTTTCCTGGTGAACTTCTTCATAGACTCCATTGGACTCGATATCAGCGACTGTGCATTCACTGCTTTTATGGGAAAAGCAGCAATGGTCATGGCTCGAAACGGCTTACCCGCTCAAACTATTCATAGCTTAATCTACGACTATGTGAAAGTTCCAATTCTTGATGAAGAAGGTCATTATCAATTTGATGATAAGAATAAAGTCATTCAGAAGTGGATTTTCCGTAAGAAAGAAACGCTTCAAAAAGATTACAAGCTCATTGTTGTCGATGAAGCATCTATGGTATCTGCTGAGATTGCACAAGACCTTCTAAGCTATAATATCCCAGTTATTGCTATGGGTGACTTGAATCAGTTACCTCCTGTTATTGGAGGTGCTTTCTTCCTTACAGAGCCAAATTACCATCTTACTCAAATCATGCGACAAGAAGAGGGAAATCCAATTATTTACCTATCTCAATGCGTTCTAAATAATAGACCATTGGAACCTGGTACATATGGAGATTCCATCGTATTTGGTCATGATACAAAAGTGACGAGAGAACTTCTTAAGAAACATGATATCACTCTTACGTATTCTAATAAAATGCGTGGACTGATCAATAACTTCTATCGAAAAGAGTTCTATCGGAAAAAGCAAGAAGACAATCCGGTTCTTGGAGAGCGAGTCATCTGTAGAAAAAATAACTGGAAACGAACGATTGATCACATCCTTTTCTTGACGAATGGAACGGCTGGAGAAATCACATATATTGACGATCAAAATAGAAATAGTCAATATCTGACAATTGATTTCCATCCAGATTTCCTTCCTCCAGAAAAGCAATTCAGAAATCTAAAAGTTGACTTGCCCGCGATGAAAGCTGACCCGGGAACCCAGAATGATGGGATGGATAAATATAACCAGCTCAATAAATTTGAGTATGCTTATGCTATCACAACTCATCTTTCTCAGGGTAGTCAGTATGGTCGTGTGCTGCTTGTCAACGAAAGCAGATTCCAGAATTTCCCCGACAATCTATATAAAAAACTTCAATACACAGCAATTACACGAGCAATAGATAAAATCACTATTATTCTTTAAGATCATTTATCAGGAGACGTTATCTATGACAAAAGCCTAGTCTAGATAGCGTCTCCTGTTTTTGCATGCTTATTTTAACAGCTCAGTAAGACCTGAGAGAAAAGGAGTGCTCAATTATGGGTAAGAATATTTTACTGGAAGCTTTGCGTAGTAATGCTAAAATCGGAAACATGTTTACTACCAATTCCACATTCACTGCATATCGGACAGGTTTCCCTGCTCTCGATTATTCAATGGGTTTCAACGTAAATGTATTTGACGCTGATGGAAACGTGAAAGAAGTATATCCTTCTATTGGCGTGACCTGTGGTTCTATCGTTACAATTATCGGTAAGACCCACGTTGGTAAAACTACTTTTGCTACTCAGATTGGATCTAGTATCGTCCGTCCTTTCGACAATGGATTTGTCATCCATTTCGATCTTGAGGGTGGTACGAATATGACTCGTATTTCTGCCTTGAGCAGATTTACTCCGGAAGAACTTCGTAATGGTAAATACATCGTTCGCCAGCTCGGTGTGTCCATTGAAGAGATCAAGAAGACGATCGCTGAGCTATACCGTACGAAAACTGCAAATCCTGATCAGTTTAAGTATGATACCGGTGAAGTTGATGAATTTGGTGATAAGGTCTACGTCTACGTACCCACCGTCATTATCATCGACTCTGTGGCATCCATGTCCTCTTTCATCAATGAGAACACAAAGGATGGCCAGGCTGAAATGGATTCTATTTCTTCTCAGACCGATAGTTCTCGTTTCGCTGGACTGATGACTCGCTTCCTGAAAGAAATCATGCAGATGCTGAAGGCTGCAAATATTATCCTTATCATGATTAACCACATCAAAGATAAGATTAGCATGGGTGTTCCTCAGCCTGCTGAGATGCGTGGTCTGAAGCAGAATGAGACTCTTCCAGCTGGTAAAGCCCTTCAGTATTACACCAATACCATGATTCGTCTTACCTCTATTGGTAGCGAAAAATATGAAGTTGCAACCAATGGATTTGACGGATTTGGCGTATCGGCATATTTCGTCAAGAACCGCAGTAATACCGATGGCGTCTCTGTACCTCTTGTCTTTGACAAAGTGCATGGATATGATTCCATTCGTTCGTCTATCAACTATGCGAAAGAAATTGGTATGCTTGGTGGTAACATCAATGGCTATTACTTTGGCGACCGGAAGGATCTGAAGTTCCCTGGACGAAATGTGCATGAAGCGTTCACCCAGAATAAGGAACTTTATCGAGTCATGTACGATACTATTATTCCTGCTCTGAAAGCAAAACTTTCTACGGTATCTCCTTCTGAGATTATCGTTGATAAGGAAGAATTAGACTACTAATATTTTTCTACTGACAAAATTACAAAAAAGAAAGAGTGAAAGTTTACCGCTCCCACTCTTTCTTTTAGTCGATTAGACTACCAATGAACTCTGGCTCATTCCAGGAATTGTTGAGACGTGTTTCCCAAAAATGCCATTGTTCTTAAAGGTTGTCTTACGACTATTGCTCATGAAGTCAATCTCGTCTTGGGAGACAGGAATGACTTTACAAGCGCCACAAGATGACAACAACTTTCGACTCAGAACGTGAAAGTTGTTGTCATCTGCGTAGTACGTAGTGTCCATATGTATACCTCCTTTCTTATTGATTACCTTTATAATATATAATCAAAGAAAGGAGGTATCCGCATTATAAGATCAGAGTCATGTATCCAGTAGAACGCTCATAGATAAAAGTCTTCTGGTGCTTATTCCGAGCACAGAGATTAAAGACTTCTGTATTATCACAGTTTGATACAGTAAGCTCAGCAATATGCTGATAGTCTCGAATCAATTCATATCGGAAAAGAGTATTGATGCAAGTATCCATGTCAGGCCATTTGAAATTCGTAATCCAACGAAGCTCAGAATCTGACTTCATGTCATGCTCTTCAATACATACCTTTCGGTCATCCACGATCTGAGTAATTCGTGCAAACTTTCCATTCACGTATTCCACAAACGGATACGTATAATCTGGAATCGGATTCCCAAGAAGCTTATAAGATAAAACTGATGGATCTTCCAGATTCTTTCGTTTGCAAATAGTCGGAGTAATATAATTCCCTCCATTCGGATTTGACAGGGAAATATATCTGCCACCATGAATTATGAATTCATACATTGATTTTGTCAACGGAACCTGATAAAGAGAATTTGATATTGTGGTAAAAGTAGAATCTGCTACAAAAGAATCCGACGGGTCAATTCCTCTGAAAGGATTATATCCTTTATATGGCTCAGCCGATTCGACTTCTCCATTCACAGTTGTCTTTACAAGATATGCAGTATCCATATCCATAAACAAAAAAATCGGTGTTGCTCCAGAAATGGTACCGAGATAAACTCCTTTGATCGGATTCCCTTTACTTCTAGAAATCTTATTTGCTCCCTTTGGAATAATCCGGCCCATAAAATCCGATACTTCATATCGAACACCGGATTTCTTTAAATCTTCAATTCCAGTCAAAGGACTAAGGAATTGAAGAGCTGAAGTAGCATACGATTCCATTGGGCCAGCTGCAAGCTGGTACACGTGTCTTGGTTTCATTCAAGTTCTCCCTCCGAATTTATTGTCGCATTATATACGATATCTTTTCCGGCATTATCATAAAGCATGAGTGTAAGTCTTCCTTCCAAGTTCTTTTTGAATGCCATATATGCCGACTCGAAGTCGACTTTTTCATAATCAGAATACTTTTTGATCTCTTTTCGAATCCAAGAAAATTCCCACTGCTCAAATTTATCTTCAAAGATTTTCTCTGAATAATTATTCAGATCCTTAAATCGAATCTTTAATGAAGTCTCATTGGGCTGATACGGGAATTGCTTTCTCCGTTCTCTGTGGTAGAAAATCTCGATATAAAACCGATCCAATATCACACCGCCATGCGCATCTAACTTAAAGAGGGTTTTTGTATTGATGTATTTGTCAATCGTGCTATTCTCACAGACGTGCGGAACTCTACCATCTGTAATTGTCATTTCTATGATCCTCCTTAGTTTTGTAATTATATTTAAGGTAATCAATGTAATTACAAAAAAAGAAGGATACCTAACTGGTTGTTAGGTCCTTCTTCTGAGAAGTTATGCTTCCTTCTTCATGAAGGAGTCATACTTCTCCTTGGCCACATTGATGAGCCCCTTGTCCGTAATGTACTCGGGGATGTCCTTCAGGATGAGGCGCATCCACCCGTACATGAACACGGTTGACACGATGACTGTTGCAATGGTGGTCGACATGCTTGCATTATTAGCGTTCTTCATAATAGTTTCTCCTTTACGCTATTCGATTTCTTTTACTCTTCAACCTTGTGGTCACCGAACATCGGGAAGGTGACATCCTTCTCATGCTTGGTGGTTGCGGGGTCTTCACCGTAAGGGCAGCACTTCGGCTGACCATCGACGGTGTAGATCCTGTCTACCTGCTCATCACTGACAGAGTTACCAATGATGATTCTGGGCAGCGTACCAGGCTTAGCATCGAGGCAGGCCTTGGTGATCACGCCGCCAGTGAGCTCACCGTGGTTCATCGCCATGGTGTCTCCGCTAACGTAGTAGTCAGTGTACCCGGTGTTCTCGAGGGTGGCCTTGCGCATAGCCATCTCTCGTTCCATGGTCTGGACAGTCACCGAGTTCTTCTCGTCGAGCGCCTTCTTCGCATCACCCTTGATCTTATTAACAATCATGGGCGTCACGTCGATAGCGAAATCGACCGCAGCTACCGTCAGGTAGACTGCCACGCCACCAGCAAGTGCCTTAGCGAACATCTTGCTGTCATAACGGGAATCGTTCTTGCGAGTGATTCCACGTTCTGTAGCGCACTTATCGCAATATGCGATGTAGTTCTTGGCGTTCTTGCGGATGTTCTTGACGGCGGACTTAACAAATTTGCTAGACATAATGAAACTCCTTCCGACCCTCTTAATCCTGAGGATCATACAAAACAAATTTGACAGAGTACTCTTCTTCCTCTATCTTCTACCTGTATAATATATCAATATATTGATAGAATATACGGATGGTAGGTATATGCCCTAAAAACAATAGGGTAAGCTTTTGCTCCTAACTATACTAAACAGAAAGGATTGATATACTATGACGATTGATCAAGATGTCGGCGTGATGTATATTGCTGAAGAGACTTCTCCTGAGCAGAATATCGTTAAGGATATGAAGGTCCATCATGACGGTGATGTCTTTTATGTCGAGTTTGAATCCTGTATTCACTCATTCGACGTTATGAATCGTAACTCCCGTATGTACGAAGCTGCCAATATTGAGCAGTGCCTGAAGACTGAGCGTATTCAGCATTACCTGTCTCATGGTGGCTGGTTCGGTGAGATGAATCATCCCACTCCGAAGTACAAGGATATGCCCCTTGCTCCTGAGCGTATTCGTGATATCGACATGAATAACACTTCTCACAAGATGCTGAATCCTCATGTCGAGCGTAATCTGCTTATCTCCAAGATCCAGACTGACTCTGGCACTGCTGCTGGTATGAATCTTGCACGTAAGATGGTTCAGGGCTTTATTCCTGGTTTCAGCTGCCGCGCAATTGCGACCATGAACATCAAGAACTCCAAGCCTGTTGTCAACGTACGTCAGATCATCACCTATGACTGGGTTCTGTTCCAGTCACACCGTGAAGCTGAGCAGATCACTTCTGTCGATAATAAGTTCATCACAAAGAATCCTGAAGGTAATAAGGTTGTCACAACCAATCATTACATCAGTGAAGCTGCTGATATTGCTATCCCCATGAAGGACCTGATTGGTCGCGTTTCTGCAACCGATCCGAATGCACAGGTTCTGATGGAAAGCTTTGATCTGGATGAAGATTCTGTCATGGGCTTTACTCGTAGCCGTAAGCAGATGATCATCCGTGATCAGGACACCAACACCATCTACTGCAATATCAATCAGAACTCCAAGCGTCTGGTTGATGATTTCTTCCGTTCTTTCGGTAAGTAATGCTCAACTCATTTTTGGAGGTGAGTTATTATGAATATTTCTACTCTGGTTACACGAATGAAAATCGAGCTCGGTCTTTATTCGTTGGCACTTCCGTTTGATAATCTGGATCAGGCCATTATGGATGTTATCCAGACGATTACCGTAAGAACTTTCAGCACATATTGCCCCTACCGTGAAACCTATCGGTTTGATCTTACGGATCTAACACGTGTAGAAAAGCATGCAAACTGGGAAACTTACCTTCTCCCTGATATCTTTGCAAACCATGAAATTACTCAAATCGTAGATGTAAAATACGATGAAGCAGATATTTCTGGTATCGGCTATTGGGGTGGTGGTATTCCCATTCTGCACGGCAATATGATGAATCAGAGCATTCTTTCAAATGCTGGTCTTGCTCTAACACGACAGACAGTTCCGAAGTTGCTCTTCAAATACGAGCCTCCTCGCAAGGTCACTCTCTACAACGTCTTATGTAGTTCTCAGCTTGTCTTTGATATCGCCATGATTCATGACAAGAATCTGACCACTATTACTCCGACAATGGAAGAGTCATTCCATGATCTTGCAATCCTGGATGTCAAGGACATGCTCTATCAGACAATGAAGCACTACAATGAGATTCAGACAGCATATGGCACCATTCAGATGAAACTGGATGATTGGCAGAATGCTGCCGACCAGAGAAAGCAGCTCGTTGATGATTGGGCTAATCTGTATCAAATGGACATTATTCCATTTACATATGGATAAAAGAAAGATGCTTTTGTCTTTTCTTCATTCTTCATATTTTTCCTCCTTGAATTTATAACAGTGGAAGTCGCCCACGATTAGTATTGACCGCTAATCGTGGGCGACTTTCATTATTTCTTATCCTCAGAAGATTCTTTCGGAATCACAGGAAGAGTAGAGAAACCAGAATAGAACATGGGAACATAATTGACCTTACAATTATCAACTCCACTGCCAGAACCGTAAATCGGGAGAAGTGCAACGTGGATGGTACTGAGTTTGGCACCATGATCCGGAGCAACTCTTGCAGTGATGTGATACGTATAGCGATCATCCTCAAGACCGGTGATTGATCCATCAAGAGATACCTTCACATACTTGTATCCCATCATTGTGAGGAAGATCCTTAAGGTATCGCAAGCTGCCTGATAATCACCGAAGATAAACCTCGAGAAATTATCAAATCCAGTAACGCCATTGGCTGCTACGGAATTCGTGAAGAATACAACGTTGTCATTTCCGTCACGGCAGTTACAATTCCGACGAGTCTGATAAATCATCATCGGATCCTTGGTATAATAAATACCATCAAACATCAAAGTCGTAAGATCAACCGTCTTACCAGTCTGGTGATGAGGGATCGGAGTAGCTTCAAGTGCAGAAACTTCATCAATATTGTCACAGCCACAGCTCAGAGGAACGATGCGGTAGCACTTACCATTGCCGTTTTTACTAGGCATCAATGCAACGATCTCTTCAGACGTAACGGTTGAAGACTCATCAGGCATGCCAAGTTCATAATCATCGTAAAACGCGGTATACATGCAAACATGAATCGGATAAACGTGCCGATCAAACTTCATAAACCGGCATTTGTGGGTAATGGAGCACCATGCTTCCATAGCACCATTATAGGAATTGAACTCGACATCATAAATATTAGGATATACAACGATGCGACCTGCTTCGCCGCGACCTGTATCACCATTATCATTCTCTTTCAGTTCAACGAACTCACCAGTCTGACTGCACATGTAAAGCCGTTTCTCAAAGCAAGAAACCTTCAAGCCATTGACAAAGTGATCAACATTGCACCACATACTGATGACGTACGTATTGGCATCATTCTCGGTGTTAAAACGGACAATGTCACAGGTCCAAGTTTCGCCATCCGTGTCATCAAACGTGGTAGTGAGAACCATACCAAGGCGGCTATCCTTCTTATAGAAATAAGAAGTAGCTTCCTGACCAAACATGCTGATGTAATCAGTCAGGGTAGAACGAGCCTCATCAATGGTATCAAAAATCATACCACTGAACGGATTCATAGAGATGTTACAGGGGATATCAATGGAATAAGGAGGAACATCTTTAACCTCATGCTTATCCCATGTAGAATGCTTGCGATAGGTATAGTGGCAATGAGCACGATCATGCTCATATTCAGGGTGACGATTATCCCAATACCTTGTAAGATAGTCGGTAAGGAGAACCATACCCATGCCATTTTCATCTACATCTACGTGTGTATGCGACATAACAAACCTCCAAATAAAAAAATATGAAGAAGTAACGGACTTATATGTGTGAATCCATTACTTCTTCGTTTTCAGCATTATTTATTCTCAGTGGGCTTAATGTCGTTCGTGCCAAAGAATGCCCAAATGACAAGACCAATGAGAAACAGCAGGAAAGAGAAATTCTCTCCCTGGCACTTTGCTTTGTATGCCTTGTATGTCATTGTGCTCACCTCAGTCCTTCAGAATCTCAGCGAACATCGCAACGATCGGTGCAAAGATGATCACCGCTGCGATAGCAAGACCGTTTGTGACTGCGTTAAAAAACCGATTTGCGCTCATAATAAAACCTCCATGTTTACCATCATGACGTGATTTTCAGAGAATCTTTTTCATCCTCCGATTACCACTCAGTTGGAATCACAATTTATTTCGAATTTTATCACATGAATCAGCACGATCGCAGCGTCTGCTCATACCTTCTTCAGTCTTAGAATAAACCTGCACGATATGCTGAAGTTCTCTCAGCATATTCTTGGAATATTCACAAGCAGTACAACCGCAATTCTTTCGTGCGTTAATCTCATCTTTCAACCATTCTTCAACCATCGGAAGACAGGTGCACTGAGCAGCTCTACCATTTCGAATAGTCCAAGGAATATCAAGAAGAGTTCCGGCACTTTTGCCAGCGGAACTACCATGAATCTGTTTGTATTCCATTAATCCCCATCCCTTTCTTCGTCATAATGACGATATTTATACAAGAAAAAGAAACCACCGAGAATCGCAAGCACTCCAACAAAAACTTCCATAGGATTATTGATAAGAGCAACGATTCGTCTAGTATTCCAGTTCTCAACTTCAAATCGAATGGTAAGATACAGACCTAAGAAGAAGAGAACTGCTGAGTTTGTTTTGTAAAGAGTCTTCAAAATGTGATGATGTACATCAGAATGTTTCATTGGTTTCTTCCTCCCGTATTAAAAGTATTAAGGAATTGTGCAAATACAAAAAAATCCATAGTAAGAGCATAGATAGCTACTCACTATGGATTTATCATTTACTCAGCGTTCTGTTTATCGACAGTAATCGCCAAGATCTTGGTACGAGAATTACCGAGCTTGAAGACCTTCTTCGGTGCTGCTACTCTCGTGGACAGGGGAACGTCGCCAGACTTAATCGTCTCAGATCCAGTCTTTGTATATGCTGTGATAAGAGAGCCAGGCTCAATACCACGAACACAAACAAGACGTTCACCAGGATCCATCGTGATCAGAGCAACCATTTCCTTCTTCTTAGACAGAGGGAAATACTTCATCTCAGTGACCTTTGCACGTCCCTGATCTGTCACATACAGAACGAACTTATCCTTCGAAGAGATTCCATTAAAGCCAACACAGCTTTCATGCTTCTTCAGATTGATCATTCTGCTTCCCTGTGCAGCAGGTTTCATGATAGGAATATCACTGAGTTCCCTACGGAGACCATTGCCCTCGTCGGTATAAATGATGAAGTTATTCAGGCTTCGATCAATAGAGCATGCTGCGCCAACAAGAGCATCTCCATCTGTCACATTAATGACATTCATGGATTTGAAGTTGTTAGCCATCTCGTTTGCATCAATCGCCTTCATAACGCCCTTCTTAGTCAGGAAGATAGCATAGATGGAATGCTTCTCCAGCTGAATCTTTGTTGGCTGGATCATAGTAGCGACGATGGAACCAATGCCTTTGCAATAGCGCTCCACAGGAATCCCATTCTCCTCCGGAAGAGAATCCGGAAGAGCATGAACAGGAAGACGGTATGCTCGACCATTCACGTCGAAGATAATCAGAGAGCGCTCATTATTGACAGGGATCACCATAGTCCGAGTGCTCATCTTTTCTCCGATCTTACCGACATTACTCTCTCCGAGGAGTACCTTCTTAATGAATCCATCCTCAGAGATAGCAACACAATGATCAGTTGATTCAATCTCGTCTTCTTCACCTTCTTTCACAATTGGACTCTTACGAGGAGAACCGAACAGCTTGATGCCTTCCTTAAGCTGACTGATAATGACCTCATCAATCTTCTCGTCGTCATCCAGAGTTGCTTCAAGATCTTTGATCTGTTGAATCAGAAGAGGCTCTTTCTTCTTATACTCCTCATATGCATCCTTTGTGAATGCATAGATTCGCATATTAGAAATCGTAGAAGCCTGCTGAGAATTGATCCCGTACTTCTCCATCAATGCCTTTGCAAAAGCATCCTTATTGGCAGACTCACGAGCAAGCTTAATCGTTGCTTCGCCATTCTTACCAGCAAGGATCAGAAGAAGTGCGTCATTGATATTCTTCTCTTCCATCGTAGCAATCAGCTTCGAGTTAAAGGAAGAACGGACCGTGTCTCTACGATAAGAGATCCAGTCCAGAAGGAAAGACTTCACACCATAGTCGATATCACGATAGTCATCAACCATCTTCAGACCGACAGGATAAGTCTTCTTCAGACCAGTTCCTTTCGTATAGAGCTTCTCGATCGTCGCATACGGATCGGCATTCTGATCAAGATAGATAAGAGTCCGAACGTGTTTCTCGCCAGAATAGTCCTTGATGTCTTTAATCTCATCAAAGACCTTCTTCTCACGAAGCTCAACGATCTTTCGGATGATATCGTCAATGGTTGTCTGAAGAGGAATCGAAGTAATCGTAATGATATTCTTCTGGACGTCGACTTCACACTTACCACGAAGAGTGAAAGTGCCAAGGCCTTCGGCATTGATTCTTTCAAATTGACCATCATCCACGATTTCTGCTCCAGTAGGAGAATCCGGAATCAGAAGAATCTTTGCGTCCGAATTCTTCAGAAGAGTAATCGTTGCTTCCAGGACTTCCTTAAAGTTAAAGGGAGGGATATTAGAAGCGAATGCATAGCCAATACCAGACAACTGAGGATTGATCAATGCATGAGGATACTTTGCAGGGAGATATTCCGGCTCAACATCATCACCAGTATAAGTCGGCTTCATGTCGACGTTGGAGATATCGAAATCTCGGAAGAAGCACTCCAGTGCATACTTCGAAAGTTTGCACTCAATGTAACGAGAAGCTGCTGCCTCGTCTGACTTGTAGGAACCGAAGTTTCCCTGGCCTTCCACGGTAGTAAGGTTGTTTGCAATCGGAGAAGCCATCTTCGCACCGACGTCTTCAACCGATGCACTACCATGAGGATGATATGCTGCGGTAGTGTCCGCAGCAGCCTTTGCCATTTTAATGAACTGAGTACGACCCTTTCCCTTATACAGAGAATAGAGGAATCGTCTCTGAACGGGTTTCAATCCGTCAATCATAGACGGAATGATACGGTAGAGATTCTTATTTGCACCAAACAGCTTGATGTAGTTTTCACACTCTTCCGCCAAATTCTTACGAATGATTTGTTCCATTCATGTCGTCCTTTCATATTTTCATGATGTAATCTTAGTTTACATAAGGATCACTCCTATATATACGTTTTCTAGGCAATGGAAATACAAGGAATAAGACGTAGACAGTGTAACTATACGAGCTCACTGTCTACGTCTTATTTTTATAATTCTAAAGAGAGTTTGAATTTATGGAAACCAAAAACCCATCGCAGATTAATTCTCTGTTAGTTATCCAGGTCATCTCTCTTGATGCGATAAGCAGCCATCATTTCCTTACGTGCTCTCAAATCCTCTTCCGTTGTACCATGGAGCTTTGCAAAGATCTTCAGATCCTTCTCTACGTCATCCATAGTCAACTGAATCAGAATACGGTTATTGGGATCAAGGGTAGTCTGCCACAACTCCTTACCGTTTGCTTCGCCAAGTCCTTTAAAGCGAGACAGAATCTTCGCCTTGTACTTATTGGCGGAGTCAAGGAACTCACCAATACTCATCGAAATCTCAGGACCATCCTTCTCACGAACTCGCATCATATAACCATACTCAGAGTAGATAGGAGCAAGGTCCTCAATCTTCTTGATGAAGCGATCGGTAATCTTGATTGACTGGAACTTACCATCAATGATACCGGTAATAGAACCCTTATCGGTTACCTTCAGCTCAGGGAACTTAATCTGAAGCATCTCGGTAAACTTAAGAAGGAACTTCCGGTTACCAAAGAGAGTGGGAATATCCGACGTCATATAACCACCGATAACAAAGTATGCGGCGATACGCTCAATGAGGAACTTATTGACACCGAAGTGATTGGAAACTCGAGTCAGCTCATCAGGATAGAATTCCGTATCATAGATGAACTTCTTGAAGACAGAACTCTTCAGATAGTCTTTGCCGTAAGAATCAAGAGCAACCTTATAGTTCTTCAGCACCTTATCCTGATATGCTTCGATGTACTCGTTCTTGGAACGGACAAACGGAGTCTTCTTATCGTCGATATGGTACAGAGGAGCGATTGCCTTGTACAGCTTACCAGCCTTAACCAGTTCCGGCATATACAGTGCATGGAACGCACCAATACCAGAAGAGATATTATAGCCGTCGACATCAGAGTCTGTCTCGATAATAATCTTGTCATAATAGCAATTGGCAAGATTAAACTTCGGGCCAAAGTTTGTCTTCAGGAGCTTGACGTAGGTGTACCATTCCTTATTGGCAAGGATGGTAGAAGCATCACGCTTAAAACCGTTCGCAGTAACGCCACGGAAGCTGAAGAATGCCTGAGTGTCAGGATCACGACCGTTAACCAGAGAGCCAGCTGCCGAACGTCCCTCACAAATATGGAGTTCCTTGTAAGCCTTGCCATCGTTATTGCAAGGAGTGAAGTTCGGAATCTTATGCTTGTCAAACTTATTGACAGTCTCCTTGATCGTCTGCTCACGAATCTTAGAAGCATCAACACGAGCTTTGCAGTTCGTCTTAATGACCTTCACGATCGCATTCAGCTCATCCTTATTCTCCGGTTTGGAATAGTATCCATCCATCGCATCGGATGCGAGCTGCTTAATCGGAGCGAAGAGCATATCATTGGAAATCTCATTCTTTGTCTGGCCAACGAATTGCATCTGAGCATCGGTGAAGATATTAACAACCAGATTCATTCCAGATTCAATATCAACCTTCAACACAGAATACTTATTCTTCTCTCTGTCACTCAGAGCTTCATTTGTCTTCTTCATAAAGAATCGCCAGATAGCTTCTCTGACTGCATTCAAATGAACGCCACCAGAAGTGGTATTCACGTAATTGCAGAAAGAATCTACCCAAGGCTCAAGAGAAGTCGTGTATGCAAATGCAAACTGAAGAGACAAACTTCTCTTAATAGTCTTTTCTCCGCGGTAATCCTCATCAAGTTTGGTTTCACCGTAGAAGTCTTTCGGTTTTACCAAGACAGAATCTGTCAGATGAGATTTCAGAAGATCACTCATATTGCCAGACTTATACTTGGTACTGGAGATAACTTTGTCCATACCCTTCTCAACGGTATAAACGATCTTACAGTCAGAAGGGATAAAATACGAAATACCGTCCAGCCATTCTTTCAGGTCATCCTTATTGATGATTGCCGATTTACCGAGGTACTTCGTAGAGGGAATGAACTTGAGAATACAGCCATGCTTCTTGCTAGACTTCTTGTGTTCGTCCGCAATTTTGACACCATTCTCAAACTCGATGTGATGGCAATTTCCATCACGGTAAGATTCCCAACGGAACATGGTAGACAGCGCATTTGTAGCAGTCAAGCCAACACCGTTTTCGCCGGAAGAAGCGCCGCCCTGTTCACGGGTAAACTTACTACCAGAATTCAGTTTTGTACACAGAATATCCATCGGGATCTCCCGAGTCTCCGGAATACCACGACCATCATCTTCGACAATCAGAGAGCCATCCAGAACGTCAAGAGTTACCTGAATATTCTTAGCAGGACTTTTGGGGTTTGCACATTCATCAATGGCATTCTGAATCACTTCTTTTGCCAGATGCAGTGCGCCTTTACGACCGACATAAGAGATATACATGCCGGTCTTCATTTGAATCTTTTCAATATCCGATTCGATGTATTCCATCTTATCGTCTTTAAATTGGGCCATTCATATCGTCCTTTCGTTTTTCATGCGTAGTCCTATACGGATTAATGGAAAGTTTCCCAATTTATGAGATTAAATCCCTTTCGGATCATAGACTTCCTAGCACGAAAAAAAGAATCCAATGTGAATTTGCTATTACACAAATCACATTGGATTCTTCTCATTTAACTACAGTTAAACACGGTGCTTCAATTTTGACGCGATTGCAGCACGTTTTTGAGATAAGGTAGCTAAGCTTATCTTTCTCTGTAGATCAGTACCACTCACCAGCAACACCGGAGCCATCGTTGTCGTTGTTGCCCTTGCCGTGCTTCTTGTCCTGGATCACCTGATTCTTGGCACCCAGCTTGATGATCTTGGCCTCAAACTTGCGCCACATCTTCTGACGCCATGCGAACGCATAGGTTGCACGATCGACGTTTGCACCGAGATCCAGCATACCGACCATCAGACGAACCTGATTGTCGACTGCATCAGATGCCTCCCAGATCTTATCCAGATCCTCCTCGGTGGGAATGGTGGGAGAGATGATCTTACCGCACAGACGGCACTGCATCATCCCCTTCTCAGCAGGACGCAGAGCAGCCTTACGACGGCCCTTCTTGTTGATGATGACATGCTCGCAGCCGCAGGTCAGCAGCTTCTTCTCAGCCTTGCTGATACCCTTCAGACGAAGCTTCTTGTTGACATGCTTGGATGCATACTCAACAGGATTCTTCATGCACGAGACAGACAGAGTCTCGCTCATGCTCTTCTCGTCCAGACGCTTGGACAGCTTGGTGCTTACCTTCTCGGATACACCCTTGCGCTTGTCGTACCGATTGTTATGCTTACCCATTCTTATTGCTCTCCTTTATTAGAAAAAGTCCTTGGTGTGCTCATCGCCGCTTGCGATGATCTTGTTCATGCATGCGACAGTCTTCGGATACTCATTCTCCGGCAGGCTGCTCACATAATAGCGGCGCTGAGAATCACGATTGTTTGCTGCATCATCCTTGCGCCAGTTGTAATACAGACGCAGGGCGGCAGTGATGGTTTCCTTATCGTAGGTCTCAAGCTTACCAAAAGCCCAAGTAGTCAGCTGGTCATAGACCTCCTGCTGAGTCTTGTTGAGGCTGTTGTAACGCTCCTTACGCTCCAGCATCGCACACACGATGAAACTGGGGATGAAGTCGTCACCCTTACGGAAGACGAATTCGATGATCTCGCCAACCGGTGCACACAGAGGCTTATCCTTTGCCAGAGTATACAGGCAGTTGATAAGCTTGCGATAGAAGTAGAACTTCTTATTGCAGCGATTGTCGTTGCGGATATCCAGAATGGAAGTATCGGGAAGGATGCTCAGCACGCTGAATGCAGTTGCTTCGTCGATGCCGGCCTTCTTTGCCTTCTTGATCTTCTTTGCCAGGACCATCTTGCTGAGCTCGATCATATCGTCGATATCCGGAGCGATAGTCTCACCACTCTTAGCGGACTCAACACGAGCCTGCTTTGCCAGTGCCTCAGCCATATCCTGGACCAAGACTGCATACAGTGCCTGGTTCTCAAAACCATCGCCCTTCTTAACAGCCTTGGTTGCCACCTTTACGAACTCGGGATCAGACAGCCCTTCGTAGAGGTCGTTCTTGATCTCGATGACTTCCTGACGGTAGCCGTAACTCACGAGCAGAGGAATCACGCTCTCGCCCATCCACTCGAGCTTCTCGGTGTAATAGGCCTTACGAGCATCTTTCTTGCTCTCATAGAAGTCGTTGTCCTTACGCCACTTCTTGAACGGCATGAGGAAATTCTTGACTTCCTTGGGAATCTTAAATTCCCGCTTTTTGTTGTCCTTACTCATATAATGAGCCTCCTTGAATTTATTTATCCCATAAAGAGGGGATAGTCAAAATTACCTTAGTGTAACCACTTCGGTAAAATACTATTCCCCTCTTATGAAACCTTACTTAGATGCCGAACTTCGAGAAGATGCTCTTCAGGTCGAAATCGGTACCTGCTTCCTTTTCCTTTGCAGGAGTACGGGTGTGGCTGACCTTCTGGCTCAGCTTCGAGACATCAATCTCGGAGATGATAGAATCATCAGCCTTTGCCTTCTCCTGCAGAGAATTGATCTCTTCGATACGATCATTGATCTTACGAAGACGATCGTTTGCCTGGCTCATACCAGAGCAGACGATGAAGACGTTGGACGGAAGATGACGATCGGTATTGACCGCCACGTGCTCAAACTCCTCAACAGGAGTACCAACGACATTCAGAACCTTCGGGATATGGGTGTCGAACCGATCGTTCAGATCAGAAGACAGCGCGCTGATCACACCAGTACGTGCAATCACGCCATCCTTCTCGAGATCTGCAATCGGAGCAGTACGCAGAGCGTCAATCAGAGCATCCTCAATATCGAGGTTGTCTGCATCACGACGCTTTGCGATATCCCGAACGCCAGCAACAACCAGACGACCCGGAGTGCCAATGATGTTGAGCATGTCACGCTCGTCAATGGATGCGTAACGAGTCGGAATCTGATAGGTTCCGCGAATCACATCCATATCGTTGACGACCTGCTCGTTCACAGAATCCATCATGGCAATGGCACTCTTCGAACAACGATCGTTATCGTACAGCATGTATGTAGTATCCGTCATGGTGCCGTACAGCTCCTTCAGATACTCAACGCTGTTCAGCTGAGTAGACAGAGCTTCCTTGAGCGTGGGAAGCACGCCGATCGTGACAACAGTACCCTTCGTGTAGACCTCACGAATGATATTGGTCATCAGGATCGCAGTACCAGAACCGGTACCGCCACCAGTAGAGGACACAACGAACAGGATGTCACTTGCGAACACATCCTTCAACTTCGGATTCTCAAGGATGTCCATAACTGACTTCTTGAGCATCTGCTTTGCCATGATACGCTGCTTACCAGCGCCCTTGGCATCACCCATAAGATATACCGGAACATCATCCGGCAGGGTCTGGATATCTCTTTCGCTGCTGTTGATCGCAATCACAGGCACGCTGAGCTTCTTCATAGCCAACGCCGCGATCTGGGACCCACAGTTACCGATACCCACAACAGAGATGTTTAGCATAATTCATGCCTCCTAAAAATATTTTTGTACGAATAACTAATGGTTTCAGCTTTCGTACTTAAGTATAATATATAAACAAAAAACCGCATGAATAATTGACGCAATGTCATTTTATTCATGCGGCTAGTTTCAGCTTACAGGCATCAAATATCTGTTTGGATTTAAGAACCGTAAACGCGATAAATGATGTGCATATCCTTTGTGAGGCTCATAGGCTCAGTAGGAATATTCAGCTTAGAGAACAGATGGATGTCTGCATAGTCACCCATAGTCTCATTCTTATCTGAGGGGTTCAGCTTTGCATTTGCGTCATAGACGGCAGAATACAGAGCAATGGAGTTCACACGGCTCTCCTCGACGTTACCCTGAGCAGTGAACCACTCCTTGATGTCCTTCTTGGAGATGATCAGGTTCATCTCAGTCAGAGTCTGAACGCCCTTGCCATAATCCTTGGTAAAGACATCGCCCTTGACCTCAGAACCATCCACACCATCCTCAGTGGAATCGTCATAGAAATGCCTGATGACAGGCTCACCATCGAAACGCTTCAGATAGTAAGCTGTGGTGTTTGTATCGGCCTTCTTCACCTTACCAAAGTAACGCTTCTGATCATCAGTTGACAGAGTCTCATTGGTATAACGGAAGGGAACCATACCGTCAACAGCACTGTCGCGATACTTAACTTCCTTAGCAGTCAGGTTATTCTCAGCAGAACCACTGACACCAATACCGAACAGGCAAACCTTTGTGCCATATGCATGGGGGTTGGGGGCAGTCGGCTTCACAGTAGAGCCTGTTGCAATACCAAGATCCTTATTCAGAGAAGGAACCTCGAGAGGACCCTTCACGCCAAAGATCTGCTCCATAGCAAACTGGACGCCACCAATAGGAACCATGTTCTCAGTCTCGAACACGACCTCATCGAGTTCAGAAAGACCGGTCTCAGGATTCTTATGGAGGCCATAGCCGCCGATAATCTGGGTACGGGCCCACAGGGTATTCCGATGGTGATGGTCGTTGCCAATACCGACCTTGTCATTCATGGAAAATCTATCGTTAAGTGTCTTAATCATAGATTTCATCGTCCTTTCTTAGTATATTGAGTAATGCAGGTTCTCAAAAAAATCAGGTTACACTAATGTTTTCAGACCTTAGTCTTCATAGGAGATTCTGCATTCGTCTTTAAATCCAAGTTTTGTATTTACGGATTCATTTATCTCGGGAGCCATAATAAAGTCATAAAATCCCATATGAGATGCCGCACCATGCTTTGCAAGATACTCTTTTGAGATATAAGAAACTTCATCAGAGAAATGGTATCCATCCGGAGTTAAATAATCGCCGTGAGTGCTCTTATGAGCATCCGTGAAATGATACTTACTCATCAGCCGATCAATTACAACTTGAATGTGATTCATCTGATCTGTAAAGGTCTTCCTATCAAACAACCTCATCAGAATCTCCATGCGAATTGCATCACGATAACGCAGATAAGTTTTATCCTGTAAAAGAATAGCAAATTTATCCGTATCATCAGTAAACCGGAATCCATCTTTATCAAAGACTTCAATTTCTTTCTTAAAGAATTTTTCTACGTAAAGACGGAAGGTCTTATCGTTGAGTTCATCAGTCTTTGATACAACGTCAGATCTATCTCTAAGTGTATATCCAGTTTGCATCGGATAATACGTTTGAGAATCCAATTCATCCTTAAACTTCATGTAAGTATTTGGATGAATAAACTTGGAATAATCGAAGAGAATATCATAGAAACCAAATTGAGTATCATTCGCTACGAGAGTTACAAGAGTTCTTAAAATTTCGTCACGGAAAGGAATTCGATTCTCATACATCTTATAGACGACTTCATACCGGAACCAATCATGAATATGAAGAATGGACTGAAGCCAAATATAATCTGTGATGAGTTCGAATTGATTCCTATCGTTGATCTTAAGGTCATCTTTCATTCTGATATCTGCTTGGATATGATGGATATCATCAATGAACCGAAGGTCAGAGAAAAGATATAGAATGGAAGAGACGTTCACATTATCTCTGAATGTCAGCTTCGTATCCATGTGCTCCGTAATAGAAGCTTCCAGCATATCTGTATAACCAAATAGCTGATCATCTCTCGGATACAATGTGACGATATATCTGCCAAAATCAATCAGACGGAGCAGACTCTCCGGCTTCATATCCAAGACATAGATAACTTCCATATTCAGAAGATCTGTAGTGTAGGATTTGAAGAACCGAATGAATCTCAGAAGAACATCCTCCATCGTAGAAGAATATCCAATTGATGAACCAAGAGTTCTCAAAGAAGGCAGCATCTTCAAAAGGCGGTTGATGATATGATTTGCATACTGAGGGATCTGATCTTTATCAGTACTTTCGACAAATGCCCAAAGTGCCGGATTCCGGTACATCAGATAATCCATAAACGTCGATGCGTATCTAGGAGCAAACTCCAAACGGCATCCATTTACCATACCAGCAAGTTCATCATCGAAAATGACTCGATTGTCTCGTGTTGAAACGGTCGATTCAGACGGGCGCATGCTGATATAATATTTATGACCACGAATTGGGAGGAACTTAATGAAGCTCTTTCCTGTATCGTAATCATAAGAAGGATTATAGCTTCTGACATAGGTATCGTTAGCATCGAACTCATATACCTGAGACCATGTGTTAGATGCCGGATGGAACTCCACATAAGAGCCTTCCTGGATATCTTTAAACAGATTACTCAGATAGTTACAAGTCGTAATCATAGTCTTATCATGGACAAGACAATGCTCGGCATCTTTTGTAGTATCAACGTGAGCAAGAATCCATCCTTTTGTGAATCCGTCATTCTGAGTGATGGTATTCCAGTCAGTAAACGGCTTCGAGTCACCGATTGCAAAAATATCCTGAGTTTCTTCAGCATAATATGCTGCATAATAAAAATCTTTATACAAGCGATACTCTTCAATCGTTTCTGCATGAGCCATTTTATTCAAAAGGAAATCGTACATCGCAAGAATATCCGAATACATCATATTCAGATTCTCTGCTGTATACGGGCCATCCATCTCAGGACGTTCGAAGTACTTAGCAAGCTCATCATTCAGTCTATCATAATACGGACTGGACTTCAGCTTCTTCTCAAGTTCTTCCTTCTCTTCTGGAGTAGGATTCTCTTTATACTCATAACCAAGAATAACCTTCTCACGAATTTTATCGAAATTCTCACGGAAGTTGAATCCCATCACATGGAGAATCTTAGAAGGGGTAGCCAAGATGTTACCACGAAGATTATTCATCTTACATGTAAGAGCACAAAGAGTAACGATTGCATCGAAGAGGCTGATGCTCTGATAAGTAAGAATCTTCGGAAGATCAAGGAAAATCGTGTATTCCTTAAAACGATTATCCAGAAGCATCTTCAGTGCATAGACATTATCAAAGAAAAGTCGAGTCATTCGATACGAGATTGAAACACCCATGTACTTCGTCTCAGCATAGTTATATTCAATCTCATACAGCGATTTCTTTAATTCATCATCATCAATCCAGTACGGATCAGGAGAAGTGACGCTACTGTACGATTCAGAAATAGCTTCTTTCTGAAGAGCATGATAGTAGTCATGTGAGTTTACATCAATCTTCTTGAAATAAACGTCATACATCGTTTCATAGTCAGGAACTTCTCTCCCTGTAACCGGATCTGTTTTCGTTGCTACAATAGGCAATCCTTTTTCGTCAAACCGCCGATCTTTAACCAGGCAGTATTTGTAGATCTTAAGACGATCGAATCCAAGAATAGATGCGATATCAACAAGAACTTTCGTTGTACCCTTATTCTGAACGAGAAGATTCAAGTTCTGAACGATTTGAAGTTTCGTATCGTTATCTAGTGCACTATCATATGGAACACCATAGCAATTGAACAGGCATCTCACACAATACTCATCAAAGAAATCACGCTCAATCGTGAACTTCAGAATACGAGCAACGAATTGCTGAAGAGTCATCACCATGATGCACAGAGCAATGAAATTATCATAAAACCCAATCGTCTGGCGATGCTCTGGGACATAAATCGTCACCATAAAATATTCTCTGCACTGAGAATAGATCAGAGAAAAACTATTCCACATCGTAGCAGAAGAAATATTCGGAACTCGGATGATCTCAAACGCCTTTGCGCTTCTTGCTGTCACAAGATCAACTGCCTTACTACCAAGATAATTCAAATATTTCTTAGTAGGATTCTCAGCAATCAATTTATCAATGTATCCAATTGCTTGAAGCACTGATACTTGACCAATATTGAGTTCATGAATAGCGACATCGCTGGGAAGATTATATTCTTCTGCGATGTCAGCAGGTACGTAAAAATACTCATCCGGGTCTTCACCTCGATCAGGAAGACCAATCAGCATGCGATAGTAATTATTCTCTTCCACATAAGTAGAGATAATCTTTTTGCGTCGATTCTCAACAAGATCTTTTCTTACGTCATGTTGGAAACCGATCGTACCATCAGCATTTTTGTATTTATAAATGACTGGGATCTCTCGATTATTATAGACATAATCAAGCAGTTCCCCTCGTGTGATTGTAATTCCCGCAGCATCATAAACGTCGAGAATTTCTTCTTCTGTGAAGTTTTCGTAACTCTCAAAAGTATCTTCTTTGCGCATTGCTCTTACATAGAGATCGCCGTTCCGCATACTTTCCAAAGTCTCGGATTCATCAGCTAAGACTTTATACTTGATGACAGAATCTTGTACGATGGTCATAAAGTCTTTCGAAAGCTGACTTACCATATTAATATCAGCCATTGTATCACACTCACCTCCATTATTATTTCATTCTCAGAGATTATACCAATGTCTTCACTAGAGAATTCTAGGGCCAATAAGAATGTGCCCTAAAAACATGCTATTAACGATTTTAATAGAGAGGAGAAACTACTATGCCAAGAAATCTCCCTGGTATCGAATATAACCAAGAAAAAAATGAATCCGGAAAAGTAATTCCGTTCGTCAATGCTGGCGAAAGTATGTATCAGATTCCTCTGTATAAAGGAGTCGAATACTTCTCAAATATTGATTCCTATACGAATTTCATCAAAGGCTGTGAACGTATGGTGAGAACGAATGATCGTTACTCAAAATATATTTACTACCTGAAGAATGTCATTGGTCTGGATCATTGCCAAGTACTTCCTGATGTAGAGCCTGATGTGGAGGGAAAGATTGAAATTGAGATGCACCACGGTCCAATCTTCACACTCTTTGATTATTGTGAGATTATGACAGAATGGTTCATCCTCAATAATAAAAAGATCAGTACCTTTAGAATTGCCGATGAAGTGATGAATGAGCATCAGTTAAACCACATTCAGGTTGTGATGCTTCTTGCCACAGTTCATGAGGAAGTTCATAACAGAAATATCTTCATCAACTATAATCAGGCATGGGGTGATCTAAATGCCTTCATTGAGAAATATGGTATTGCAATGAGTGATCGCCTCAAGGAAAAACTCAATAAGTACATCGACCGTTCTATGATGTACGATAGTAACGACTTTGGCATTCTCCAGCTAAACGACACGGTAGTTAAACTAGCCGCTAAGAAAGGAGACTAATATGTCTATATATCTCACAATTGCAATTGTTATAATTGCATTTATTCTCGGTGCAGCTGTTGCATCGCGCATTGTCTATGTCCGATATAATTATAAGATCAATAAGGTTCTTGCAGATACTGAATCTCTTATCAATAAGATTCAGAATTCTACTCCTACTTTGGAAATTGATCAGAGGATCAAATGTACTCGAGAGTTACTGACTCTCATAGATGATACAGTAACTCTCGAGCTTGTAAATAATAAACGCTATGAAATTTTCCTCGATAAAAAGGGGAAAAATATGGATATTGATAAAGACATTGAAGAAATCTCTAAGGCAGTATTTAATTCAATCAAGCCTGAAATCTTCAGTGATAAAAATCTTGTCATGACGAAAGAATATCTGATGCGTTGCATCACAAAGAGAACTTTCGTTGCTGTCCTCACATATGTGGACAAAAATATGATGGATCAGTTGACTCAAAAAGAGCAAGCATAATCCATCATACATGTCAAGAACTCAAAGCAAATTCGTACTGGTAATGCCCAGTTTCCTCCACGTATTTCTTCTCAATCCGAGCAGGATACGTGGAGATTTTGTTCGGCATCATATCATACCGATACTTAGCCTTATCAAGTTCATCTCGGAATTTATAAGGATAGAAATCAATCGTATTCCATTTCTGTTTTACCTTAAAGCATTCCCTCTCATGATAGAAGAATTTCACATGTGGTGTGTAATAGTCTGTCAGTTTAAGGAAGATGATCAGATCATCAATGAACTGATACTGTGAGACATAAAGCTTACAGCAGAACCCATCCGACATAATATCGTCATGATTCTTATAGAAGTAATTGCTGATCCATTCAGGAATCAATCCATCTGGTTGGCATACACCATACATTTCGTTGTAAATAACTTCGAGCAAATGAATCCTCTCCTCAATATATCAGAATATTGAGGAGAGGAATTATCACCTTAGAGAAGTTATAGTCGATATTTAGATGAGCTGATTTCTCTGATCCTTCATATGGTATGAAAGTCTCATCATCGTATGTAACTTCTCCACCTTCATCAATCATTAGACTATTCTGGTTGAATTCTCGATAATATCCAGGTTCTAGCTGTTTCAGCTTATACGCTGTCGTAAAATCTGAAAGATATCGAAAAATATTGTGTTGTTTTCCTTCCTCAATATGTCTGAAAAGTTGTTTGAAAAATGTGAGCATGTAATCTTCGTGAAGATGCAGAGTCTCATCAGAGATTCCCTTCACGGCAAGTAGTTCTTTGCTAGGCAAATATGAGCCTTTGTAGTAAAGCTCAAGTGGCGGTAGATAGAGATAAGAACTATAGACATTTTTCGGTCTGAATAGGCATGGGCCAAATTCATTTATCTTGCATTTCCGAAGGCAAAAGATTGCATCTTTCTTGATCGCAAGAATATCCTCATCTTGGATATTATTTGCTTCAAAAAATCTTCTACGAATATCAACGAATGCTTTCTTTAATCCTTCATTAAACTCTTTATTTTTTCTACACAGCTTACCAATCTTCACCACTCGTTTACTTCTTGGTAGAGCTGATATTTTTTCAATCTGATCCTGTGGTAAAAGATGGTATTCAGAGCACAGGCTAGTATTTGCTGATTTTAAGTCATACTCAATAATCGTCTTTCCAGTTAAAATGGAAATTCCTTTATTGAGATAATTATCTTTGAGGTATAGCTTACTATATTCTTCTGCCATTTTCACACAACCTCCTTTTGATTATTTTCCTGTCGATTTCACTATGAGAAAACAAAAAAGAGACAGCCAGTGGGCTTTCGCCCACCGAACTGTCTCACTAGGGAAATTATCTTCTGTTGTATTGTGCTTCTAGCAGTTCAAGAAGTTTACTGGCCATTTCTGCACGATTCATATCAGAATAATACTCGTCCCTGGCTTTCAATTCATTCTTCAACTGCTTTGCTGTACAACTTTGCACATACATTTTACGTCCTCGACGCGTCATCATACTACGCATCCTGTCTTCTTCCTTGGCATCCTTGATTACATCATCACAGAGAATCAGAATGTCAATGTCGTTTTGAGTAAGAGCATCACCTCCTTTCATATGCCCGGTCTTCTTATAGTCGTAGATTTCAAATCCGAGGAATTCTTCTCTCACGAAATCACGAATGAGTTTGAGATGTCGATACTTCTTTTCAGACTCGGCACATACAAATACGATCGTAAGATCAGATTCATAGTGTGCCTTAATCATAAGAGCGAGTGTCGGAAGCATCCTATGAAGAGACTCCTTATACTTCCTCTCATATTCAGGATCTTTATAGTCTTTATAGTCCAGGATCATTTCCATATCCGGATAGAATCCAATAGATCCATCTATGATCTGCTCTCTAAACTTACTATTATTCGCGATTGTCCCACGACGGACTCTTTGAGATGCCAATACGAAATTGGTCTCAAAGATATCCTCGGCTTTTTCTTCTACGACATACTTTGTGATGAGCGTTTTACCACTCATAAAGTATATCAACGCTTCTCATCCTTTCTAGGAATTACCGGCGAGTAATGACGAAGTTCTCATCCTCATCATCGTCTTTCTGAGGAGTACGCATAATGGTTGCTGCGCGCTTCTCTTCCTTCCGACGATCCGGGAAGAAGTCATCCTCATCGAATGCATCATCATCCTCGTCATCATCGTTCGACGAATCCTGCTTCGGCTCTTCCTGCTTATAATTCGGATCCGACACCTGCTTATAGCGTGCAATAATCCGATCAAGCTTAGCCGGATCATCAATGGACGCAAGAACTTCAGCAACATCTGTCAGAAGCTCACGCTTCTTTGCGGACTCATCAGAAACTCCAGTTGCTTCTGCAATCTCTTCGTCGGTTGCAATCATATCCGGAGTCAGAGGCATTCCCGTAGCCATCGCAACGGACGGATCAATCCCTTCTCCAGACTCAACACGCTTTTTCTGCTCATCATAGATTGCATTCAAACGTGCTGCTTCTGCATCAGTTTCTTCGTCAACACCTTCGATCGGATCATCATCCTCAGGCTCATTGGCATCCATGATCAATTGGAAGATGGAACCAATGAACTTGGGATCATTCCACTTGGTATCAACGAGATACTCAGAGATATCCTTATTTGCAGGAGTATTCCCAGCAGTCATCTCGGTATCCGGATCCAAATAGAACTTATGGAAGAATGCCTTCATTGCTCGAGCATTATCCTCAGACTTGCAAATTGCCGCAACCTGAGGCATCGTTGCATTGGTAAAACTGAAACTGGACTCCGCCATAACCGTCTCAAGATACTTCTTGAAGAACGTCTCGCAGATACCATGCTCTGCAAGATAATTGAAAGCAATTGCAAAGTTGTCAAAGCTCTCATTGTCCGCATAATATCCAGCAACATAGTTCGTGCCAACCGGGAAGAACTTATACTGAGTATCGTTGAACTCAGTAATCGTTGCCATGGATGTTGCGAACTCATCGCGAGACATAACGAAACTCGGACGGAAATGAATTGCAGAGTTCATGAACCAATCAAACGCTTCGATGGTATCCTTATGACCAACGATCGTGTTCGCATTCGGATTCACCTTGAGATAATCCAGATTGATGCACAGAGCATTGACGCCATCACCAATCTTGACGACGTTATCAAACAACGGCTGAGAAACCGGATCATCTTTAAAGAAGATATGGAGAGAATTGAACTGACTCTCGATCGGAATCGAGAAGTGAACGTCATGGGGCATCGGAGCCTTGATCTCTTCAAACACAAGAGGTGTAGGCTCCTTTGCCTTAGCATTCTCCAAAACCGCCGGAGGAATTGTCTCAGGCTCTTTCGGCTTCTCCTGCTTGACAGCATCATTCTGGCCAAATCCAGAATCATTCCGAGCAGCATCGAGGATCTTCTTCAGATAATCGTCATGCTTAGATTCCTCTTCCAAGTCAACCTTCTTCGGAGGTTCACTCTCTTCCTCTTCATCCTCGTCGTCATCGTCTTCGACTTTCGGAACAGGAGGAGTCAATTCCAAAGACTCAGGGACTCCGTTATTATCCTTCTTCAAGAAAGAATCCTCCGGATTATACTCGAATCCAAGATTGGACGAAAGACTCTTCATCCATTTCTCAAAGTCCTCATCGTCAGCATCATCAGGCTCGCCGAACTTATCCTGGTCGATATGGACACCAGATTCTTCCTCATCGTCGTCATCAGACTCCTCGGTAGAATCTTCTTCCTCGTCATCATCTTCCTCTTCGGATTCGTCGTCATCCTCATCATCGTCATCAGAATCATCGGAATCGTTTGCCTGAGCATACTCGAAAACTCCAACGAATTTCCCGTTGTCTTTCTGCTCAGGTTCATCATCTTCCGTCATCTGACTCAGAATCAGATCATTGTCAGACACATCGGAAGATTCTTCATCTTCATCAGAATCATTCAGAATCGGATAGCACACAGGAAGCTGGTTCAGGAGATCTTCAGTCGTAATCTTCGTCGGAACCTGTTTGCCCTTAATAACGACAGTATCTCCTTTCTTGCATTTCTCTTTCTTAGCCTCTGCACGAACCTTGTTCATGTCAACAGGCTTACCGGTCTTCTTTTCAATTTCGGTTGCCATATCATCGAGAGCAATCAACGCATCAAGCGTCAAGGCAGCCTGCTCATCACGAGACCGACGCTGGGCCTTCAAAGTATAGCCCAGATAATGAATATCCTCTTTGACAGAGGGATCCGGATTGATAAATACCGGACGAACTTGGTTTGCAAAATCTACAAACCCATTTTTCTTTTTAGACATTTTCGATTTCACTCCTTTAATTATTTTAAGAGTTTTTACCTCTCTAGTATATTACATATAAATGACAAAAAGAAACAGCACTAACTTTCTAGCCGCGAGTTAGTGCTGTTTCCACTTATGCCATAGCGATCAACTGATCCAGATATGTCTTTGCTTCTTCCGAGGTCATATCTTTCTTCAGTTTCGGACCAGAGCAATCTTTTTCCAGCGTCTCTTTCTTGGACTTGCCACGATACTTCATCGCTTTCTTCTCACCAATCTCAACGAACTGAGTCGGAGCAGTCAGCTTATAAGCGCCTTCAGCTTCCATGATGTTGCCAATCTCATTCTGCTCGTCTTCCTTCGAAATTCTTCTCCGGATCGCAGAAAAGCTATACTTCTCTTTACAGAATGGACAAATCAGATTATTGTAGTCCGGATCAAATTGAAGCTGAGCGTGCTCATCACACTTCGTACACTCAAACCCACGATAAGACAAGGAATAGATATATGCGAAATCGAGAATCACGATCTCACCATTTTCTCTCGTTCCCCAGTTCACGTAGTTATTGGACGAAACGCCGATATCGCCAACCAGATAATTCTGACTGATTTCTCTCAGGATATCTCTCATCTGATCCTGGCATGCCATATAGTCTGCCATGGAAAAGATCGTCACATACTCAAAGAATGCAATGAGTCCATCCTCCAAGCATTCATAGACCTTGACGACATACGGATACAGATTGTGAGCATACTTAAACTCACGACGATTGTCCATTCGACCAGCACTATCCAGCGCAATCTTTACGGCATATCCATCAATCAAAATGCCATAACGATTTGTGCCATTACCAAGACGATCAAACGGAATGTGATACTCATTGAGAAGCTCAACGATCTTCGGAGTTTTCTCATTATTACTCACTCCATGAGCATCACTTACCTGACGAAGTTTCATCAGGAGTTCGACAGGGAAATACTGAAGAATGCGAGAACGCATCTTCATTTTAGTACCCTGAAGTTCCACATTGGATACCATCTTTTGTCCTCCCATCAAAAGCTCGTGAAATCTTCCATGTATTTCTGATACTCTTTCGCAGTATCGAACTCATCATCTTTCGTGATGTTATCCATGGCTTCGCGGGCTTTCTTTTCTTTCTTAGCCTTTTTCTTTTCCTTCTTCTTGCGTTTCTTTTCAGCAGCCTCCTCTTTCTCGCTCTTCTTCACATCGACTTCAACGATGTCCTTACCCTTCTTACGGGCTTTCTTTCGTGCGTCGATTTCCTGAAGGCGTCTAAGAAGTTCTTCTTCCTTCTTCTTATCACGTTCTTTTTCTTTATCTCTCTGACGCTCTTCATCCGTTCGAGTATCCATGAGCATACGAACGTTAAAGCCGCCGCTCTCCATAGCATCTTTGATCTTGATCTCATCACGACGCTCCGGAGTAACAGCTTTGTTGTTATAGACGACCGTAGTATGACGATACAGGAAATCATCCATTGCATCAATACGAGCATCCAGATCATCGAGAGACTGAATCGGTCCAGTGACATCCGGGATATCATCGTCATGGAAAATCTTACGCTTCTTATCAAGCTTCATGATCTTGTCGATATCAGAAGATGTGTCATAAGCATGATCACCAAACTGAGACATGCTACCAACACGATTATTCTGACCCTTCTTGGCTTTCACGGCATCTTCAAATGCAGAAGCAGCTTCGTCACCAAAGACCTTCATGAACTTCTTATTCTCCTTCTTACTCAGGAAAACAACGTCCACGAGGTCATCCTCAGATCTGATATTCTCCATAATTCGATTCAGTTCGGGATTATCCGGAATATCATCCATGTCGATATCAGGAACCGTACCAGTCAGTTCATCCATCATCTCACGAAGATCCAAAGACGGATTCTCGATATACTTCTGGATGAAATCCCAGTTAATTTTCTTGCGATCTTTTCCAACGTATTTCGGGAAGTTCACACCAACGATATGAATCTTCTTATCGAGAACACGCTGCATGAACTCATAAGGAGGATAAACACCATTCGTATATGCTACGAGTTTCATACACACATAGCACTGACGACAAGCTCTGACATACTTGTCAATCTCACGATAACGACGCTTTGCCTTACGCAGTTTCGCAAATTCTGCATAATACTTCTGACGAGCAATCTTTGTGGCATCATCCAGATTATAGTCATCATTCTCACCATAATCATGAACTGCCACGTGGCTATAGAGAGCAGCATACTCATCATACTTTGCTCCCTTCGGAAGATTCACCTTAATTTCCTGATGGGTATACCGACGAATAGAATTCCTCCTCGTCGTTCTGGATTCCTCTTCCATGATCTCTGTCGCATCTTCATCGGATGCCAACACAGGTCTCTTGGACTTGACGTTGAATACTAACGTATCCAATTCTTCATCCATTTGATTCACACTCCTTTACTCAAATTATTCTGCCTGCTATTGATATAATATATAATCGAATTTATTCCTTGATTTCTTTCATCCGCTTGTCGATATTTGCGAGGCACATTGCCTGAAGCTTTGCCGGAGAGTAGTGGAAGTTCTTTGCGTTGAGCTCTTCCTCACTCAAAACATCCTTGAGCTCCAAGTCATAAACATTACACATCTCCTCTGCAAGCTCCATATCGAACTCATTCATTGCAATATGGAGGTCAAACCGACCATAACGCTTCACAGCCGGATCCAACTTGTCATAGTAGTTCGTGGTGGCAATGCAGATGGAAACAGGATACATCATCCCATCCTTTGCCTTAAAGAAGAACGTAGGAGGATTGTCAAGGAATGCCAGAACGTTTGCTGTTGCCATCGAATCTTCCTTAGTGCTCTTCTTATCGTCACGGGACTTGCAAACGCAGTCGATGTCGTCAATGGAATAGATGACAGGAACAAGCTCGCTGAACGGAGAACGAATGGTTGATTTCGTCTCAAACGTATTCGGCTGAATCGGAACTATATTGTGGATGCCAAGGTATCGAGCAACCGCCTGACAAAAAGTGCTCTTGCCAGTGCCAGGTTCACCATACAGGATTACAGAAAGTTTCGAGATCATATTGTACTTCTTATAGAAATACGGAATATTCTCAATCCAGTTGTCGATATACTTGATAACTTTGTCCTTGTCTCTCATAACCAGGTTGTCGAAAGATTTAAAGACAGTCTTCCGGTCACGGCCTTCCTGCCCGTCAGGAACGATGAACCAATCAGAAGCAGACTTCTCACACTCCTGATCATACTTCTCCTTCTCAGTGATGAGTTCGTCGAAATACTTCTTCCACTTCCTGCCGATAATCCAGAATTCATAACTGAGAGAAGTCTCCTTATAATAGAAACTCCTACGATCGTCATCGTCAGACTTCGGCGTATACACAGAAATCGTGAGATAGAAGTATACCTTCTTACCTGCCTTCACATAATATGTGCCAGGAGCAAGCGTATTCTTCGTCATAGTCAGAATCGTCTGGCTAAGATCCGCACGGCTGTTTTTCTTACCGCCAGTCTCATAATCCTCAAGGGTGCGGATATTGTCCTTAAGGCTCGGATCGAGCGCAATCATCTTATTGCAAATGACCTTATAAAAGGCATTGTCGCTGTTGTCCGTGATATAATCCGGATTATACACACCGGAAATCTTATGGGCTAAATCATTAGAAGCCAGCATGGGTAACTTAGGGGTCACGATGCTGGCTTCTTCTTCGCTGTCTTCTTCGATATCAGCGATGTAAAGATCGAAAATAGTGTCTTCAATGTCTCTAAACTTATTCATTCTAATGCTTCCTTTCATTTGAGAATTGACCTTTCAATCTATCATATAGTCGTCAGGTATTTACTTTTTCATCATCTAACAATCGGCTAAGGAACTAAGATTTTCACAATCTGACTTTTCTTTAATAGATTCTCCTTTGGTTTTTCGATGTGTGTTTTTTCAAAATTAGATGACTCCATGTAGTTACAAAAAGCTACATGGAGTCATCTAACTATGCTTATGCGTGTTCCAATTCCTGTACAGGAACTTTCTGAGGAAGTGAGAAGCCATCAACTGAGAGATAGACAAACGACGGAGTCAGTTTATTCAGCATCTCTGCACTGAACTTCCGGCTATCAATAGCCTTTGCTTCAAACTTATCGAGAATCGAGGTATCACCATCGAAATCAAAGTAATCGCTGTAATCCTCAATGAACTTACGATAGTTCCCATAGATGAGGTTAAACGGAATCACGATGTTATCCGAAAAGTGTACCATCTGATGAAGTGACTTTGAGAGAGGGATCAGGCCAACCTCGTTCTGATAATGAAGCTTCATGACTTCATCAGCAATGAAGAAATCATTCAGAGGAATACCGTCCTTCTGGAATCGGTTCACAACGACATTTGTGATATCGTACAGTGTAAACGGTTCATGATGAATCTCAATACGAACGCGGCTTCCATTCCCGTTCTCGACGTTATTGAAGAAAGCACAATGATTCATGTCAACGTACTCCTTCAAATAAGAAATGTAATCTCGATACTCCATAGAAGACCGGATAAGACGCTCGCAACGTTTAATGAACTTCGTCTTATCCTTCGAGTTATTAAACGTCACGGTATATTCCATATCTTCTGGCGCTTGGAACGTCTTCTTACGGATACGATCAATACCAGTCATGTAACACAGCTCCTTTCTTATAGAGCTGTTCCAAGGCTTACTTCCGCAGATAGTCTTTATACTCGGCAACATAAGCTGCTGCTTCGTCAAAAGTTGCATCGCACCATTCAGAGTCCGGATCATATCCTTCTGGTGCATACTCATCAAGTCTAGGCTGAGCTGGATCTCTGAGAAGTTTCCAGAAATTATCGTATGCTAAGGCTAAGAGAGATTCTTGATACTTTGGTTTAAGAATCCAAGGATTTGGCCATGAAATATCTGCAAGCTCTCCATTGATGAGCTGGACACCATTGAAGATATCCGTATTCGACTCAATCTGAAGACGCTCGCTATTGGTAGAAAGAATCGAGATTCCACTCATTCCATTTGTGGACTCATCCGTAAGATGCATGACTCCAGCGTCATCATAGACTCGTGTCTTATAATCAAAATATTCCAAGAGTCTGCCACGATTATTATTTGCAAACTCCACCCATTCTGATTTCGACATCTTCGAGACGACTTCGTAAAAGCATTTCATATTATGCATTTCTACGAATTCGTCTCGCATTTCTTTGCTGTTGGTATATGCATAAAGAGGGTGAACGTCTCGCATATTATTCCCAGTCTCAATAGCACGTCTTACCGTATCATCATCTTGACTGAGATAGAATTTATAGACTTTCAAGAGATACACTTCCTTTCTTTAATAAGGGTGCATAAATTCGAGCATAGCAGGTAAGAAGATTTGGATGCATGTGTTCTCCACATCCGTACCCAAGAGGAGTCAAGCCATATGACTCCATATCACTCAACTGTGACAGATCATCAGAGAAAACGCAATCGTAATAATAGGTATAACGAAGGATATCCAATGATACTTGGTATTTCTGCTTTATCATATCATATGGGTAGACAGCATTATCCAGCATCTTACCTACTATAAAGTCATATGCTGCCCCATATAAATCATACGCTTCTGCACCAGTGCAATACATATATCCTTTCTGCCCACCATAAGAAAACTCATCAATCTCTTGAAGTTTAAACTCCGAATACGGATGCGTCTTCAAAAGCTCTTTATATTCTTTCTTAGACATCTTCTTATGGTAGGTAGAAAAGAGCTTCATGTTATGGAGTTCTTCGAATTGCCTTGCTAGTGCTTTCCGGTTTGTAAAAGCGTAGAAGTAAATGATACACCCGTCACGTTTCACAGATTGCAACTTCTTAAGACCAGATTCGATAAAATAAAAGGCCCTTCTTGATTCCTCTGGAAGATTCTTTGAAAAATCATCTGGAAGTTGAAGATAGTACCGATATACTTTCACAATATCACATCCTTATATAATTCCATCAGTACCTCAAAATCGTTTCGTTTGGTTCGTGCAAGAATCATTCGTTCACTCAAATCGGTTTTATCAGACAGGTAACTATTGTAAACGAAATACATGAGAGACGCAAGTGCATCTCGATATGAATTCTTTACAGCCATTCCATGATTCACGGAAACTATTTTGAATATTTCCGTTTCAAATAAGAACGATTCTCTTGCACGAATGTGGTTTAACTCTTTTTGCGTGACGACAAATTTAAATGGAATCGGGTATCCATTCTGGTCTTTCCCATATCCTTCGAATTCCATTAAGATTGCCGTCATATATTCAAACGAAATACTTTCAAACTCTCCCTTCGTGATAGTCCGTTTGAATATCTTATAATGCTTCATATTTCTAGTCTCTCTAAATTTCTTCACCAATTCTTTATTGGTGGAATAGCCATAAATACCTGGCTCGTCTTGATCAATAAGATAGATTAGCCAAATTTTCATGTATTCTTGGTCCATAATAATCACCCTCCTTTCTATCCATCTATCAATATAATATATAAATATGAGTCTGAATGAAAATTCTTTTCTCAAAAGCACCCTAGTAGCTGTGAAAAACTACTAGGGTGCTTTCAATTACTTATGGTTCTCACCAACGGAAGACTCAATCAGTGCCTTCAGTGCTGTATCGAGATTCTTAAACTTATTAATCAGATACTGCTTCTCTTCATCAGTCAGAGACTTCTCAAGGTCATCTCGGACACGATTGAAGACCTCTGCCTTCTGTTCAGCAGTCAGCTTACCATCGGGATTCATTTTCTTCAGATCATTGACAACGCTCTGGTTCATTGCCTGAACCAGCTTATTGACAAGAGACTGAATTGTCTTCATGGTCTGATCGTCAACGTCAATTCCGAGCTTCTTTGCCAGAAGCAGAAGAACCTTCGATGCGACAATGCCAACGAAAACAAGGATGACGGAGATGAGAGTAACGAGGACAGTCCAAACGTCACTGCCCAGCATAGTGATAATCGTTTCCATGGATATTTCTCCTTTCTTATGGTAGAACCATTAATATTACGTTTTGCTGAGAAACTATTCATACGACAGAATTCTAAACCTTATCAACGCCGGAGGAAAATCATATGAATAAACTTGTATTCGTTCTTCTCGGAAAAACTGGTAGTGGAAAATCTACCATTCTTGACATGATCCGAGAAGTAAAAGGAAAAGAAATCGAGAAACTCCCGAGTTACACAACTCGTCCCATGAGAAGCAATGAAAAGAATTCTGATGAATACTTCTTCATTACAGATGACCAATTTGAACTGATGATCGAGCATGATCTCCTCATGGAACATAGAAAATACACTCAGGCACAGGGTGATGTGTGGAAATATGGTACAGGATTTCCTGAATCAAATTATTCTATCACAACAATGACACCGGATGTGATCCCGACTTGCATGGCTGTACCTGGAATCACAGTCTATCCCATTTACATCTCCATCGACAGTGGTATTCGCTATAAGAGACTCGAAATGCGTGAAATGCATCTTGAGAATCCGAACTTCGAAGAGTTCAAACGAAGATTCCAATCTGACGAGGAGAGATATACTCAAAAAGTATTATATGATGCTGGAATCCGTCCTGAAAATACTTTCAGTAATGATGGATACGTATTTAATACCGCACGCAATATCATTCTATACATGGATGATATTATTGATAAAGACCGAAAAGAGAGGATGAAAGAATATGCCAACCACTAATATTCACGGTTATGATTGTCCGCTTGGTTGCTACTCTGCAAATGAGGTATATAAGCAGTTCTGCTCTGATAAGCAGACTACTGAAATTTGCAACCACTGCGACAATGCAACGTTCGATAACGGAATCTACACATGCAAGATTCTGGTAAAAGATACTGAATTACGAGGTGAAAGCGAATGATTATCAAAAAGGTAAGAGCTTGCGGTTTTCAGCGTTTGTTTGAAGGCTACAAGGATGCAGCAAAACTGAATAAGTCCGGATTTGGCTCCGACTTTGGTAAGTATATCCAGCATGCAATGCTGAGCATTGAGCTGGAAGACCTTACCACAATGGAGAAGTTCTATCTGAAAACCTTCTGTTCAGAGCTTCGTGAGCTGGATATGAAGTTTGAGAATTTCGTCAATAAAGAGAAGCAGATGGACGTGCATCAGAAGCTGGATGCCATTCTGTCTATCCATGGCGAAATGATCCACGACTCCGACATCGACGCCAATAAGTGCAATCTCAATAATGTATTGCCCGTTGGTTGCATGAAGCATCATGTCCTGGCTATCTTCAATGGCTCTGCTATCATGGCAGTTACTGGTGCAGTCGTCAATGAAGTCTTCGCAACCACCGATAACGAAAAGCATACTTCAAAAACTTGGGCAGAGTATGCTGGTGATGAAGCTGTTGAATCTATCTGTGCTGGTCGATTCGTACAAAACTTCTATTCATACATGCTTTCTCACATGAAGGCTGTTGATGCAGTCTCGATGTTTGAGGCAAAAAAGAATTTCTTCGACTACTCCGACGCTATCTGCAATATTGCATACGTCAATACTCCGTTTGGTCAGCTGAACTTCCTCGGAACCGATCCGAAAAACCTTGCTCTTCAGGTTGATCGTATCAAAGCTTCTCAGGAATCGTCTCCGTATGTTTTCCCGGAAGATATCACGATCGGCTTTGTATTCAATACGACATTTGATCTCTTCTCTCAGATTTTCTTTGGAGCACGGGATTCTTGGAAAGTCGTAGAATACGAGAATCTGAATCTCGTCTATAAGAAGGAAAACGTCAACGTCAGTGATGATATCATCACGAAGTACAATGCGCGCATTTCTAGTGCGATCAACTACATCAACTCGTTCAAGGTTGAACTGGATTCTTCTCAGACCGTTGATCTGAATAAGTTCAACTTCATTTTCAACGGTACTCCGATCACTTATACCGTGCAAATGTCCATGGCAAAAGTGAAGGATTTCGTTGCAACTCCTTTCCAGGATGAAGAGATCACAGCTCTCAAGAACGACATCAATACTTATCTTCAGATCGTTGAATCTGTGGTAGGCTGATAAATAAGATACGATATGACACAATTCTAAATGTCATATCGTATCTTTTTCACAAAGGAGATCTTATCATGAACAAACGAATTTGGCCATATGCCTTGGTCGTCCTTATCGTATATCTTATAATCTTCGGGTATGGTTTTATGAAAGTATATGCAGTTGATGTGAATATTCCTTTTCTAAAAAGTGCTGTCAAAGATTCCGAATCTCTTACTATGCGTGATATCGAAAGTATCAGAGATTCTATGACTGATGAAGAATTCTATCAAGTCTGGCTGGCAGCATTAAAAGAAGATGAGGTTTCTCGTCTTTCTAAACCCTCGCAAAATTATAGTCTCAATCAGATGAATGAGACTTTCGTATCATATTATGAATTATATGATACGATTTATCCAGATAGCGCATATCTGAAAAACTACTATATTCTTTACTGGACCACAATCAAAGTCATCTACCAATACGCTCAATACGGAGATACCATGGATTATCTCAATGACCTTGGTATTGAGAGTGCTGTGATAAATGACTTTGTGATTGATGAACTCTTAAAAGCAGATTCCAATGTGAGCTATTACAAAGCACATTATGGAATTCACAAAAAAATCATATTAGCTTCTTTTACTCCATTTGAGATTGGAAGCACCCAAACTCTTAGTGTTGTCATGACAGATGTTACATATAAGGATACTAAGGTTGGAGTTGGATTCTCAAACGAGTATAAAGAAATTATCAGTGATTTCGTTCAGATGGAAGAGAATTATAAGAAAACAAATCCTATGAATATTTTAAGAGCAATCGGTGTCATTGAAGACAATTAAAAATCCGGCGACTCAGTTTACTGAAATAGTAACTGAGTCGCCGGCAAAAAGAGAAACCGAAAAAGCGTCAATGCAGAGAAAGTCTTTCTATGGTACTCCCATAAGACTTTGTTCTAGTGATAAAAGACCACCTATAGCTTGCGGCACTATAGGTGGTCTTTTGGCAGAATGAAACTTGAGCTTGTTTCGAAAACGGTTGGTGTGAAAACGAAAATGAAATTTGCGTGGTATGAAATGTAGAAAAAAGGATAATACCTGTGCTACATTACTTGATACACTGAGTGATGAGCATATGTAGCTCTCTGCTTCATCATATCACTTTGTTATGAGATTAAAAAATACAGCCAGCCGGCTATCACAAAGACAAACCGGCTGGTTGTATCACCTTCCCACGACAAAAGGTTCACCCTTCTTTTGTCGCTTTCCCCTAAAAGCTCTTACGTTGCATGAGCGTCTACGAGCGGCAAAGCAAAAACGTTCGCAACCTCAAGTAGGAGCTAATATAATGTTTTTAGATTCATTTATATATTATATATTAGACTAGGGAAATTACTTAGTCAAGAATCTCACATAAGGAAGGTACGCAAAATCATGGCCAAGAAAAAGAAAAGCAAAGGAAGTAAGAAATGGGGGTATGAAGTAAATTGGCACGACGAACTCTTCTGGGACGATGGAAAGGAGAAGAATGCAAAACGCCTTAAGAAGGGAATCAATCAGTACAAGAGTGCTCTGGATCGAAATATTGATTCCGTACTGGATGAGATCGAGTATACTCGGATGAGGCTTTTCGAAGTCGACAAACGAGTTGACCGAAAGCATCGTACCATGATCAATGGGAAAGAGAAGGAATTCTATTATTCCATCCAGGGCATCAAGGAAAGGAAAAAGATCAGTGAGAAATGGACGAAAATCGGATTCCTGGATACAGTCATGGCCGTACTGGGTGCAGTGATTCCGATTGTAAAAACGATCGCTTTGAAGATTGCCGAAGTCATCGGAATCTTCTTGAGAACTTCCTATGTGAAAGAAGTTTTGCCAGTCAATTTTATCACGAAACTCGTAAAGGTACATGATCTTGCGCTCTGTGTCTAACGAGTAAGAAAGAAAGGATGTGAATATGTAGTGTGTATGGTGTAATCTCCACAGGTGGAAAGCTTCTTGCAATCAGCGATGACCTTGATCATATCAATAGTTTCGTTGTGAAAAACAAGAAGTTTGTCAGTGGGATTGTAAAGGTAAGAAAAAAGGAACTATCCGCATCCGATAGAGCAGATTTGATTTTGGTTCGATATGGGGAAGACTATATTCCGTCAAAGTATTATACTGCTCTTGAAGATGTGACTAGCCAGCGTAATTATGATATTAAGTACGCTAAAGATGTCCTCTTAAACGTCTTGGAATATTCGGATCTCTCTGATAAAAAGAAAAAGCATATAGAGAAAGCCATCTTAATTTTAGAGGACGAGATAGATCCAGAGGAAGCTCCAACGATTGATACGATGGAAGAACTTCTCTCTATGGAAGCCGATTACCAAGAAAAGATTACTTGAGAATGGAGGTGAAGTAGTTGAAAGTCTACCTATTCTATCTGAAGCCGAAGATGATGACATTTTCCAACGGAACTTTAAGTGGACCTCTTCCTGTAAAACTGAATCAACTGGAGTTTATGAATATAACGGATACTGCCAGATTGTATGCATATACCGACGATAAGGCTCTTTCAGACTCGTTCAGAGAACTACGAGACATGACGAAATTTAACTTCGTAAAAACGAAGATGAGCCATGAGATGTATATGAGCATCTGTGCAAAGTATCCTAGGGAGTATCTCCAGGTCGGAAGATTCTATGCAAGAGATCAAGAAGATCCAACGAGAAGAGTTCATACAACGGTGACATGCACATCTGGGGAAGAAGAGACTACTATGATGATGGCAGATTCGGTTTGGGAGTATGCGATTGATTCGAAAAACGACCCAAGTCTACTTAGACAGGAATACCGAGACTCCCTTCAAGCTCTTCTTTATAATGATGCATATTCTTTCTATAAGAAAAAGAAAGGATATATGCTTTACGAACCAGATTATGATTCAACCTATAATTCCTATGGTCCTGCGTGCAATCTCATCTTAGAAGAATTCAGAGACGGGTATGCATTTGACGAAATGGCTCTATTCGTAAGATACTACGGAGGAACCTTTAAGCAATAAAAAGAAGGAGTGCCTAAATCATCAAGGCACTCCTTCTTTTTTATAAGAATCTATCCAAGATCTTTTGAGGAAGATCAATATAATACGAAACTAAAGCATTTTCATACGTTTTCATTTCATCTTCATAGATACTTCCATTCATTACGATCCCATACGTTTCCGAAGAATTTTCTGTATCGTCAAACACTCCAACATCTGTTCTCAAGATACTTCCTTCCGTAACCGGAATAGAATCTGGAATTGCTAGAATCAAATCTCCAGAGAAAGATTGATCTGGCTGGTTTAAAATATTTACGTAAAAGTATCCATAATATGGATGAGAATAAGACGCAATGATACTTTGATTAGAAACATTGATTTTGGAATGAATTTGAATCGTAGCTCCCTTTAAAAGGATGAGATATCGAGACAGATTAAATCCATAAGAAGACTCTGAATTTGAAATAATATTGAAGAGCTTTGCGCCCTCTTGGTAGAGAGAGTCGAGTTCTGAAGTTTGCTGAGAATCTGGATAGACTTCTTTATAAAGCCGATAAAACTTACTGAAAGTATCTACAACTGATGCATAATCATTTTCTTCATCAAGAGTAGATAATTCGTCTTTCAATAACGAAGTCCAGACCTCATTAAATTTTTTCTCACCAAATTGATGAAAATACGCTTTTTCTTTGTCTGTAACCATTTGACGATCTGAATAGTCTGACACAATCGACATCGTCGTGTCATGATAAGATGCGTCCGTTACGAGACCAAATTCTTTTGTGTAGTTTACATTAACCGATAAGAAGATTGCAGCCAGTGGAATGAATAGAACTGATAAAAACGCTTTCATAATAATCACCTCGATGCGTTTTCCGAGAAACAGCTAATTAACCAATTGTGTCCTAGATATTCTGGGACTTTAAATTTTTAATGTAAAGGAGAATACATTATGACTTATAATGATTTACGTCGTAGTATTTATGAGTCGTATCAGAGTGGTGAGATTTCTGGCCCCCAGGCCACTCAGATGCTGGAAAAGGTCATGGATATCGAGGGCGATCACATTGTTGCCGAGTATGAAGCTCTGGAGAACACCTTCATGGGTGTAGCCATGGAAGCTGCGAACGGCTACATGGATTTCACCGATTTCCAGGAGCAGGCTCAGGTGTATACTGAGGGCGTCAAGGAAATCTGGGATAAATTCGTGAGCTGGTTACAGGGTATTATTTCTGCGATCTTCGGTATCGAATTTAAAGGCAACCCTGTCATTCCGGTAAATGCCGAAAAGGTAAGCCTTTACAAGAAGTTCAGCGGTCTCTGCCACGAAATCACATCAGGTCATAGCGCACCAGGTATTGCTGCTCGAATTGCTGGTATTGCGGCTGGTATTGGCGCATCAATTTTTGCAGGTCGAAAGGTTAAGATGACATACAAGAAATTTGTCGACCTGCAGGCAACCGCTATCAAGGATGGTAGTGATGCTGCCCAATATATCAAAGATCATCCAGATGCGAGCATTGTCACAGCACTTGGTGCGTCGGGCGCTGCTATGCTTACAAAAATCTTTAAGGATTTTAAGGCTGAAAAGGTTACCCTCGTTGGTTGGATCAGAAAGAAGATCGCCCAGAAGATCAATAAATCTGCCAAAAAACTTAATGCCCAAGATGAGAAAGGCGCAGACGGTGAGACTCTTGAGCTGACTGAGAAAGAGAAAGCAGCAGCAGAAGCAAAAGGTGATGGATCCGGCGCTCAGACTCCGGCTGCAGCTGAAACTCCGAAAGCTGAGGAGACTCCTAAGGATGAACAGAATGCTGCTGCACCTAAGAATGATGCTGCCGCTCCTAAAGATGGCGGCTCAAAAGAGCAGAGTGTTAACAGTAGTGCATACTCCGATTTTGCATCTGGTAGCTTCCTGTCCGAGTCTTCCAGCTGGGACGATATCTTCGCATACATGGACATCTAATTTGGAGTACTCCAATTTTCCAAAAACAAAGAGAGATTACGTGAGATTATCCGTAATCTCTCTTTTTGCTCAATATACCCCTTAAAAACAATAGGGTAAGTCACTTATTTAGCTAAATAAATAACGAAAGAAAGGAGATAGATATGGATATTTCACGTTTTCTCACAGATGCTGACTACGTCTGTGAAAATACAATGGAAGATTCTCTTGTCTATAAGACGTTTAATCAAGCAAATGGCGTTGTAGATAAAATCGTCAAGTATTTATCCTCTGGCGTTCCGCTTGATAAATCTTACATTGAAGATCAGTATGCGATCATTCGTCGTGGTGCTGGTATTTCCCCTCTATCTCAGAAAGTACTGGAAGCATTTAACAATGGCGATATCGAAATTATCTGGAATAATACAGAGAAGGTCGGTGTTGCCATGCCTTTCATTGTACGTAGGAAAAGTGATGGCAAGGTAGTTTCTACCATCTTTATCAATGCTTTTGCAACGATTAAGGATGATTCAATTCTTGTCATTCCTGCAAAACAGCTCTACGGCCTGATGGAGGGTGCATATATTGCTCTGAAACTTCAAACCGATCCGGTAAAGGTTATGAAGAATGCAGAGCTGATGATGACAACCGCTTCCGTCTATACTGAGATGATGGCAAGAATCCTGAATAAGGAATATGCTCTCACTCTGGATAAGGTTCTTTACGATAAAGTGTGCTACTGTATCAAGAGATTCTATCTGGAATGTGTATGGGAGTATCCTAATACGGGTCTTGTCTCAAATTATGCATCCAGCGATCTGAAGTATATTCAGCCGTTTGATTTGGATGCACTTGATGCCACTTATTCTAAGATGGAGATTAAAACGATTGCAAATCTCTTGGAGTTTGTAAAATCTCTGTCTCCTCGAATGAGTGATCTGAATCTGAGGTATTATATCGAACGATTCATCAAGACCTACCACGGGTCATCTATCTTAAGCATTGATTATCTTCCTTATGTATTCTTTGTGATCACTAACGTTGTCATGAGCACCTTCCTGGTGAGTCAGACGGCTTTAAACGATATCATAAAGAACACGAAGAATATCAATCGGTTCTACAGTGAACTCGCTCGTGTGATGTAAACTCAAACGAAAGGTGGTAAAATAAACTATGGCAAATGCCTTAATGGGTGTGCTGTATAAGAAGACGTTCGATTCTTCTGGTAACGTCAATGGCAAGATTCCGTTCCTGCCTCGTACCCTGAGCAATCTCGTTATCATGAATGGTACAGGTACCACGCTGGCTTCCAAAATCTCCAGCATGGACACTGCTACCAGCAAGGCTCAGTCTACAGCAAACACAGCTAACTCTACTGCTAATACTGCGAAGACCACAGCAGATGCAGCTACTAAGACTGCAAATACTGCAAAGACTACGGCTGATTCTGCCCTGACAAACTCCAAGACAGCAATGTCTGATGCTTCCGCAGCAAAGAGTGCAGCAAGTGCAGCATCTACCGCAGCGTCAAACGCAGTTTCAACTGCTAACACAGCTAAGACCACAGCAGATTCAGCTAAGTCTGTTGCTAACACTGCAAAGAGTACTGCTGATTCTGCTAAGAGCATTGCAGCTGAAGCAAAGTCTTCTGCTACTGCTGCAGCTGAAAGCTTCAAAACTTTCGCTTCCATGGCAGATTATAATACTGCCTGGTCTGGTGGAACCATCAAGTCTACCGTTATGTGCTTGATTAAGGGTGCATAAAAAATCCAGTTGCATTTTAAAATAATAATTAGCATACATAAAAGTAATTATGTATGCTAATTATTTTTCATCATATCTCTCATATATATCTCATTCGCTGGCTAATCGTTATCTTAGTCATGCCCGTATCGCCCCGGGGCAGATTGCTACGTCATACTGACCAATTCGTAGTAAAAAATAATTCTGACTGATAGGGGGGAAAGATATGGTCATATAAAAATACATGAATAGAAAGTGAATAAGAAGAAAGAAAAAGAAATTAGAATAGATGAAAGAAAAGAAAAAAGAAGTGAGTCGCGAATGCATGTCAGGTCGCGGCGATTTTTAACTCGGCGTCCTGTTCAAGCGTCCGAGTCTTTTTACCCCAATTTTCGATTTTTTGGTAGAAGTTGATTCCGAATTTTTAGATTCGATCAATTTCTACCAATTTTTACCCCAAAATAGATGAAAAAAATTTCAAAAAAGTAGAAGTGAAATTTTTATGATTTTTACTTATCCCTAGAACTTTATTGATTTCTCTATTTTTCTCTTTCAACATTTTAACGTTTTTTCACTTATCTCAACCTATAATAATTAATATAACTAGAGATTGATGAAAAAA